>Ga0268262_10000239_pt1 | contig 74049 bp, 56 predicted proteins | sample TergutNc150P3_FD_190354 | JGI IMG/M metagenome (GOLD analysis project Ga0268262, IMG submission 190354) | Nasutitermes corniger P3 segment gut microbial community from laboratory colony in Florida, USA - Nc150 P3 (SPAdes) (version 2) | ecosystem: Host-associated > Arthropoda: Insects >...
CGGAAAGGGCTGCCTTGCCGTTGCCGGGGAAGGCTAGGGTGCCTTTTGCCTCCTCTTCCTTTCGCCAGCGGTATATTTGCTTGCTGTTAATGCCAAGGTTCTTGGCGGCTGTGGGAACGCTATAGCCGGGTTGCTTGGATAAATTCACAGCATCTTGCTTGAATTCTTTCGTGTAGAGCCGGCGATTCTTGGCTTCAAACATAATTTACTCCTTCGGGCGTAATTGTGTCTTAACTTAGAATACTTTTTTCTAGGGCCGGTTCACCTTGTGGTGGAGGGTCTAGCAGCAGCGAGTTGATTAGGGCTAAGGGTCATAGGTCTTAATATAGAAAATTTGTTTAGGGTTGTCTCAAAACAACTCCAACCCCTTACCCCTCGCTTCCTCAATAGGCGTTAATGGCTTTTCCTCTTTGCGGCTCAAAGCCTCCCTCAGCTTTTGCTGCTTTTCAAAATTTTCTTGGAAAAACACATTTTGCTTAGATTTATTCAAAATAGCTTCCGCCACAAAAACCGCTTTGCCAGCATCCGGCACGTAAACAACAGGCTGCTTTCCAACTGTGGCAATTTTTGCCGCAGTGTGCAAAGCAGAAGTTGTGGCTCCGCCTATCATAACTGGAATTCCAAGATTTTCTTTTGAAAGTGTTTCCACAACAAAACTCATCTCTGAAAGGCTTGGCGTTATAAGCCCCGAAAGACCAACCAAATTCGGTAAGTGTTCCTTTACCGCTGCCAAAATTTTTTCTGCCGGACACATAACTCCAAGGTCTATAATTTCGTAGTTGTTGCAGGCAAGAACAAGGGATACTATGTTTTTCCCAATATCGTGCACATCGCCTTTCACGGTTGCCATCAGAATTTTGCCAGCTTTTGCGGTTTGGGTTGCAGAACTATCTATATATGGTTGCAAAACCGCCACCGCTTTTTTCATAACTCTTGCGCTTTTCACCACTTGGGGCAAAAACATTTTTCCTGCGCCAAAAAGCTCGCCAACCTTGTTCATTCCGTTCATTAAAGGCTCTTCAATAACTTTCAGCGGATTGCCATAAGCTATGCGCGCCTCTTCTGCATCGCTTTCTATAAATGTATCTATGCCTTTAACCAAAGCGTAGGCTATTCTCTCTTCCAAAGACAACTGCCGCCACGCCAAGGCATCTGAGTGGCTCGTTGCCTCGCTTTTTCTCTCCTTTATGCTTTCCGCATATTGCAGCAAGTGGTCGGTTGCATCTGGGCTGCGGTTGAAAATTAAATTTTCTATTAAATTCCTCTCCTCAGCCAAAATATCATCGTAAATTGGGAGCGAGCCTGCATTTACAATTCCAAAATCCATTCCGGCTTTTGTAGCGTGATATAGAAAACAGGAGTGCATACTTTCGCGGATTGCGTTGTTGCCTTTGAACGCAAAACTCAAATTTGAAATTCCACCGACTATGTGCGAATAGGACAAATTTGCTTTTATGAATTTGCAGGTTTCTATAAAATCTTTTGCATAGTTTGCGTGTTCGGCAATGCCTGTTCCAATGGAGAGAATATTTGGGTCAAAGAAAATATCACACGGATTGAAATTTAATTTCTCGGTTAGCAAATCGTATTCCCTTTTGCAAACCTCTGTTCTTTTTTCGTAGCTGCTCGCCTGCCCTTCTTCGTCAAAAGCCATGCACACAAGAGCAAAACCCATGCGTTTCACTTCGCTTGCTTTTTTCAAAAAAACTTCTTCACCCTCTTTCAAGCTGAGGGAATTCACTATACCCTTTCCCGGGAAACACTCCATTCCAGCAACCAAAACATCCCAAGACGAGCTATCCAACATAACAGGGCATTTTGCTGCTGCGGGTTCGGAAACGTATAGATTAACGAAATGCCGCATTTTTTCACGTGAATCCAGCAAGCCATCATCCACATTTATATCTATAATTTGTGCGCCATTTTCAATTTGAGCAACGGAGAGGGATATCGCTTCGCTCCAATTATTTTCCCTAATCATTTTTGCGAATTTCAGGCTGCCCGCCATATTGTTTCGCTCGCCTATATTTATGAAATTGCTGTTTTCGGTTATCTCAACGGGCTCCAAACCTGATAGCCTTGTTGTTTTTGGCAGCTCTGGTATTTTTCTTGGGCTTTTGCCCTGCACGGCTTTTTTCATAGCGGCTATGGTTTCAGGGTTTGTTCCGCAACAACCGCCAACCACATTTACCCAGCCATTTGCTGCGAATTTTTCAATATGCTTCGCCATACCTTCGGGAGTTTCGTCGTAGCCGCCGAGCGGGTTTGGGAGTCCTGCGTTTGGATATGCGCTTATAAAAACATTTGCAATTCTTGAAAGTTCGGCTATATGCGAGCCCATTTCTTCTGCGCCTAGTGCGCAGTTCAACCCAATGCTGAATAAATCATAACCGCTAACTGAATTCCAAAAAGCCTCCAAGGTTTGCCCGGCGAGCAAGCGACCGGAGGCATCGCTTATTGTTCCAGAAACCATAACAGGAACGCGAAGCCCTCTCTCCTCTTGTTCAAGTGAGGCTGCGTAGAGAGCCGCTTTGCAGTTAAGCGTGTCAAATACCGTTTCTATTAAAAGAATATCTGCACCGCCATCTAAAAGCCCTTTGATTTGCGTTTGATAAGCATTAGCCAATTCCCTGAATGTTATTCCCCTGCTTGCAGGGTCTTCCACTTTGCTTGCCATGCCAGCCGCTTTGGATGTTGGTCCTATGGAACCTGCGACAAATTTGCGTGATGTTCCCCCATAAGCGTCTATTGCTCGCCTTGCTGCTTCGGCACCTGCTTTGCTAAGTTTGTAGCACTCGCCTTCCAGCCCGTAGTCGGCTTGGCTAATGGCGTTTGAGTTGAATGTGCAGGTTTCAATTATGTCTGCTCCGGCTTTGAGGTATTCGGTATGTACGCTTTCTATAACATCGGGGCGAGAAAGCACAAGAATATCGTTGTTGCCTTTGTGCTCCCAAAAATCTTTTTCCGTTAAATTAAAACGCTGAATCATTGTTCCCATTCCGCCGTCAAGCAGTATAATGCGTTCTTTGGCGAGTGAGAGCAAGGCGGTGTAGGAAGGGGAAATGTTCATGAGTGTAATTTAGAAATTTCTAATTTCTATTAAAATGATAACTTTCCTTCACGTGTCCAAAACTTATGATGGCGGCAATGTTGCACTTTCAAATATCAATTTGAAAATAAACAAGGGCGAATTTGTGTTTTTAACCGGAGCAAGCGGTGCTGGCAAAACAACGCTTTTGAGAATGATTTATATGGATGAATTTCCTGACAAAACTGGCAATGGGCAGGTTTTGGTAGATTTTGGCAATGAGCATTTTGACAGTAAAAAAATATCCCTTGGGCGTGTACAGGCTTTAAGGCGAAAAATAGGAATTGTGTTTCAAGATTTTAAGTTGCTTGGCGACAGAACCGTTTCGGAAAATGTTGCTCTTTCGCTTTTAGTTTCCAGCAATTTTTCACAAGCAGAGATAAAAAAACAGGTTTTGGAAACCCTTAGCGCGGTTGGAATTTTGCAAAAGAAAAATTCTCTGCCAGCAGAGCTTTCTGGTGGCGAGCAGCAGAGAGTAGCCATTGCAAGAGCAATGATACACAGCCCATACCTTTTGATTGCAGACGAACCAACTGGCAACCTAGACCCAGAAAATGCAAGCGAGGTTTTTAGAATTTTCCAAAAAATAAACGCAAGCGGAACAGCAGTGATAATGGCAACCCACAACCCAACATTTTATCAAAACACACCATACAGACATTTGGTTATGAAACAAGGAATTATACAACGGGAAATTTTGTGAATTCTCAACTAATATTAAAACCCACTTCCCATTTCTGCGGCGAAGTTAAAGTTCCTGGTTCAAAAAGCATTTCCAACAGAGTATTGTTGATGGGAGCTTTAGCAGAAGGAGAGAGCAAATTCACCGGAATTTTGGAAAGCGAAGATACCAGATATATGAGAGATGCACTTGAAATTCTGGGCAAAAACTTTTCAAATGAAAAAGCAGAATTATTTTTAGGCAATGCAGGAACGGCCATGCGTTCTTTAACGGCTGCCTTGTGCCTGAAACACGGCGAATATATTTTACGCGGCGAACCGAGAATGCACGAGAGACCCATAAAAGATTTGGTGGATGCACTGAGGACATTGGGTGCAAATATTGAATATTTGGGAAACGATGGTTGCCCGCCTTTGAAAATAAAGGCAAATGGATTAAATGGAGGTGCTGTTCATATAAAAGGAAATATATCCAGCCAGTTTTTGTCTGCATTGTTGATTGCAGCTCCATATTGCAGAGATGCGTTGGAAATAATTGTAGACGGAGAATTAATATCAAGGCCTTATGTTTATATGACATTTCGCTTAATGGAAAAATTTGGGATAAAAGTGGAAAATAACAATTATAAAAGTTTTAAGGTGGAAAAAGGGGTTTATAAAGCTCAAACTCTTGACATAGAGGGCGATGCTTCGTCTGCGAGTTATTTTTGGGCGGCAAGGGCAATAACAAAAGGAAATGTGATTGTGAAAGGCGTTGATAAAAACGGTTTGCAGGGCGATGTGAAATTTTTGGAAGTGTTGGAAAAAATGGGCGAAGACTTAAATGGAATAACCGTAAATGCAACTCTTTTTCCAGATGCCGCAATGACAATTTGCCCCCTTGCTTGTTATGCAAAAGGCAAAACGAAAATTACAGGCATAGCGAGCTGGAAAGTAAAGGAAACAGATAGAATTTCTGCAATGGCAAATGAACTTAGCAAAGTTGGCGCAGAAACAATAGCCGGAGACGATTTTATAGAAATAACTCCACCCAAAGAAATTTTGCCGGCGACAATAGAAACCTATAACGACCACAGAATGGCTATGTGCTTCAGCCTGCTTTCTTTGAATTCGCAGAATAAGAATGGAGCGGAGATAACAATATTAAATCCGGCTTGTGTAAATAAAACTTTCCCATGTTATTTTGAGGAATTTAAAAGATTGTCTGCCAATGATTAACTTACCCAACCCCAGAGGCTCTGTACATTTACTATATTTGGTAATACACAATTTTTCAAAACGGATTTTATGAGCATACTAGACAAAATGCTTTACAAAATGTTTGGCACACCACACGCGCGCAAGGTAAAACGCTTGCAGCCAGCCTTAGATGCAATTACTGCAAAACTTTTGGAATGCCAAAAATTAAACGACTCCGATTTAGCCGCAAAAAGCGAGGAATTTAAAGAAAAGCTAAAAAATGGGCAAACGCTTGAAGACATTAAGGTAGATGCCTTTGCTGCTTGCCAAGAGGCCTGCGATAGGAGGCTTGGCATTTTCAATGTTTTTGACCCTCAATACAACTTTGACTTTTCAAAACTCTCTGAACCAAGGCAAAGAGAGGCAGAGGCTGCAAAAGAACTGCTTGCAAACGGAACCATTGAATGGGAAATTCACCTCTCGGCTGAGTTTTACGCAGAAATTAGGGAAATGTACCCCGAATCCGTTAAGCCTTTTAGAATGATGCCTTTTCCTGTGCAAATAGTAGGCGGCTTAATTCTGCACGAAGGCGCAATAGCCGAAATGGCAACAGGTGAAGGAAAAACCCTTGCCGCGGCTTGCCCAGTTTATTTGAATGCACTATCCGGTGACGGCGTTCACATAGTAACAGTCAATGATTATCTGGCTGGGCGAGACGCTAAAAACATGGGAAGGGTTTATAAATTCTTGGGCTTAAAAGTTGGTCTAATAGTTCACGGCTTGGACAATGACCAGCGCAGGGAGAGTTATAGTTCCGATGTTATTTACGGAACAAACAACGAATTTGGCTTTGACTATTTGCGCGACAATATGGCAGTGCAAAAAGAAGACCTTGTGCAAAGAGTTTTGAATTTTTGCATAGTTGACGAAGTTGACTCCATATTGATAGATGAGGCCCGTACCCCGCTTATAATCTCTGGTGCAGCCGAAGATGCAACTGACAAATACCGCAAGGCAAACGATTTGGTTAACCGTCTTAAAAGAGACGATGATTACACCATAGACGAAAAATATAAGAATGTGCAACTCACCGAAAAAGGGGTAAATCACATTGAATCCATAATGGGCATAAAAGGACTTTATGGAGAACATTCAGACTGGGTGCATTATATTTTGCAGGCAATAAAGGCTCATAATGTTTTTGTAAAGGATGTAGATTATATTGTCAGAGACGGAGAAATTGTAATAGTAGATGAAAATACAGGCCGCTTGATGGAAGGTCGCCGCTATTCAGAAGGCATTCATCAATCCATTGAAGCAAAAGAGAACGTGCAAATTCGCAGGGAAAACCAAACACTTGCAACCATTACCTTCCAAAATCTTTTCCGCATGTACAAAAAACTCTCCGGCATGACAGGCACGGCAGAAACCGAGGCAACGGAATTTTTGAAAATCTACAATATGCCCACTTGGGTTATACCAACTCACAAACCTTGCATTAGAAACGATATGCAAGACCAAATTTACAAAACCGCCGATGCAAAATGGAAGGCAATAATAGCAGACATAAAAGATAGACACACAAAAGGTCAACCCATTCTAGTTGGAACAATATCTGTGGAAAAATCGGAAAAACTCTCAAAAATGCTGCGCATAGAGGGAATTCCCCATGATGTTTTGAATGCGAAAAATCATGGACGAGAAGCGGAAATTATCCAGTATGCAGGGCATAAGGGAAAGGTGACAGTTGCAACCAATATGGCAGGCCGCGGCACAGATATTGCACTTGGCCCCGGCGTTGTTGAGCTTGGCGGTTTGCACGTTCTTGGCACAGAAAGGCACGAGAGCCGCCGCATAGACAACCAGTTAAGAGGTCGTTCCGGCAGGCAGGGAGACCCAGGTTCTTCGCAATATTATTTATCCCTAGACGATGATTTGATGAGAATTTTCGGTGGCGAAAATGTCAAGAAAATAATGGACAGGTTCGGCTTCAAAGATGACGATGTTATTGAGCATCCGTGGGTAACAAAGAGCGTTCGCAATGCACAACGCAGAATTGAAGGGCAGAACTTTGATGCCCGCAAGCACCTGCTGGATTACGATAACGTTATGAACGAGCAGAGAAGGGTTATCTATTCTCTACGCCGCAGCATTTTGATGGGCGAAGAAATTAAAACCGAAATCTCAAATCGCATAGAAGATGCCGCAGATATCAAGGTTAGCAAATACGTGATTCCCAATTCCTACCCTGAAACTTGGGATATGGACGGTTTGGAAAACGATTTGAAAATGAGTATGGGCATTGAATACAAACCAGAACCCGAAAAACTCACAGGCATGACCGCCGAGCAGGTTTTAGACGAGATTATAAAACTTTACCAAGAACGTTATGAAAAACTCAAACTGATGGTTCCCGAAGCGGATTTTTCCCACTTTGAGCGAGTTATGCTTTTGGGCGCGATAGATACCCAATGGAAAGAGCATTTATACGGAATGGATCATTTGCGTGATGCAACCCGTTTCCACGGCTATGCGCAAAAAGACCCTCTTATTGTGTATAAAGCTGAAGGCTTTAAAATGTTCCAAGAATGTTTGGAAACCATTGCAACAAACACAGTTATGAGAATTTTGAATGTGCGCGTTGAAATAAACGGTCAGCATATTCCGCTTGCCAGTGTTCCTGTTCCGCAAAAACCAACCATGACTTTTGAAAACAGAGGTGCTACCCCACCAAGCGTGGCTGTACCACAGGGTGCAAGGCCTCCGCAAAAACCCGCTGCAAAACCCGTCCCTGTCGTAAATCAAGTGGCAAAAGTAGGCAGAAACGACCCCTGCCCTTGTGGCAGCGGAAAGAAATATAAACAGTGTCATGGGGGATAGTGTACACCAGCCGCCTTCCTTAACCTATCATTAATAGCCACCCCAATGCCAATAGGCGGCAGCAACACGGCAAAAATCTTATCCAAACCGCAAGAATCCAATTCGTGCAGCATTCCATATAAATTTGCAGCAGCTTCTGTTAAATTTTCCTTTGCAGATAAATTCAAGGTTTTTGCAAAATGCGTGGCATTCTCCGGCAACTTTCCAAAAGCGAGCAACCCGCAATTAGGCGGCACCTCGCTAGGCAGCCCCAAACATAACATGGTACTAGGGCTATAATGTTTTTCAAGCATACCAGGGGAACGAATGGCATCTGATTTAGGGTTTAATATTTCCCCCAAACACTCCCCTATCATCTCCTTTGTAACCGCACCCGGTCTGTAAATCACAGGAATATCGTTTTCAAAACCTACAACGGTACTTTCAACACCTATTTCGCAAATTCCCCCATCCACTATGCCATCTATTTTTCCGCCCAACTGCGCCAGAACGTGTTCTGCGCTTGTTGGGCTTAGATGCTGAAACTTATTTGCGCTCGGAGCGGCCAGCGGAAAGCCGGCAAGTTTTATTATATCTCTTGCAATTTGTTTTTTGGGCATTCTAACAGCAACCGTTGAAAGCCCTCCGGTTGTTAAATTAGGAACGTGCTCTTTTTTTAAGAGTACCAGAGTTAAAGGACCTGGCCAAAATTTTTCTGCCAGCAATTTTGCGTTTTTTGGAATTTCTGTCGCTAGGTTTTCAAGTTCTTCGGCTTCTGCTATGTGAGCAATTAAAGGGTCAAAAAAAGGCCTCTCCTTTACCGCAAAAATCTTTGCTACGGCAGTTTCGTTAAAAGCATTGCCTGCAAGCCCATAAACAGTTTCTGTTGGAATGGCTACTATTCCACCTTGCTTTAGAAGCTTTGCCGCTTCATCTATTGAAATGTACATTTTGCTGTAAATAAAAACGGCAGACCCTTGGGCTCTGCCGCTTCAAAACTGCTAAAGAAATTATTTCTTTTTGCCGCCTTTTTTAGCTGTTGCATTAGCTTTTAGCGCAGCACCAACTTTAAAAGTCACGGTTTTAGAAGCCTTGATTTTGATTTTTTCGCCGGTTTTAACATTGCGGCCTTCACGAGCCGGACGGTCTTTGACTCTAAAAGTGCCAAAGCCTATCAACTGAACTTCACCGTCTTTTTGCAAACCGGCTTCAATTCCTTCTAAAATAGCATTAACAGCGCGTTCTGCGGCTGCTTTGCTTTCTAGACCTGCGAGTTCCTTAACCTTTTCAACGAGGTCGGGTTTTTTCATAATAAATCTCCTTTGAGAATTTGTAGAATTATAATACAAATTTAACTTTTTTTTTCAAAAAAAGCAAGGGGTAAAACAAAAAAAATTTATATTACATCCGTATGTTCTCGCCTTCCATTGGAAAACGCACTGCGCTTTTAAACTCGGATATTGTTATTGCCATAAGCAAAGGCACTGTGTTATTCCCATTGAAAGATATTGAAAAATATAAAGATACAACTGTTTTAGATATTGGAATTTACAATGGGAAACGCCTTGTTTGCCTGAATTTGCCGGACTTGGAGGGCGGAATTGCCTTGCGAACTTTTTTTGCGGAAGCAGAGCCAGAAGCTGCGCATATAGCCTCTATGGCCGCTCATTTGAGCTGGTGGAGAGCCCTTTATAAGCATTGCCCAAACTGCGGAAAGCCGCTAAAGGAGCATAGTTTTGAATCTTGCATGACCTGCGAGGCTTGCGGAGAGAATTTTTATCCGGTTATATCCCCTGCCATTATAGTTTTGATTACCAAAGGAAATAAAATTTTGCTGGCGCATAATGCAAAATTCCCACCCAAACGATACAGTTTGCTGGCAGGCTTTGTGGAGCCAGGAGAGAGTTTGGAAGCAGCCGTTCATCGCGAGGTTATGGAGGAAACCGGCATTCGCATTAAAAACTTGCGCTATTTGGAAAGCCAGCCCTGGCCCTTTCCTAACTCTCTAATGGCGGCATTTGCCGCAGAATGGGAAAGCGGGGAGTTAAAGCCAGACGGGGTTGAAATTGAAGAGGCCGCCTGGTATGCTGCCAGTGATGAGTTGCCAGATTTGCCGCCCAAAGGAACAATTGCGCGAAGGGTTATAGATAAGTGGCTAAAGGAAAGGCATACAGCAATTTTTGCGGAGTAGCGCAATAAAGCGTGTTGCCGTGAATGCTAATTGAAGCACCGCTGCCAAAAATATGGTACCTTTTTACAACCTTGCCAGAATTTATATCTATTGCGGCAATAGAGCCGTCTTGGTCTAGCCAAATATTCGAACCGTGGAAAACAGGCTGGTATGAGGAACCTTTGCTATTAAATGTCCAAACAAGTGCACCGCTTGGAATTTCATATAAGGAAAAAGTTTGATTCACGCCACCTATAAATGCATAAGTTTTTCCATTGTTCTCTAGCAATTCAAAAGAAACTATTTGGGAACGAGCAGAAAAAGCTCCTTGCTGCTTAAAGCCTTCCTTTTCCGAAAAAACACGAATATCACCATCTTCTGAAGCTATGGCAAACATACCATTTTTATACTTGAAATAAGCCGCCATGTTAATGCCAAGATTGATATCATGAATTGCTCGCGCTTTAGAGATTAAAGAAATTTTTCCCTGTGAAAATGAATAAATTCCATTTTCGCCAGCAGACAAAAGCACTGGGGCGGAACTCACCCTGCGAGACCATTCAAGACGCATTTTTGGTATAAAATATTTCAGCACAAAACCATTCCAAAACCCTATGTAAATGGAATCTTTGTTACGCAAAAAAGAAAATGGCTTGCCATAAGTTTCAATAGAAACGCTTTTTTGTTCTCTAAGCGAAAACTGCGATAATCCATCCCCCGAACTAAGTATAAGCCACGGAGGCTCGTTGTCTCTCACTGTGTATTCTCTGTCTCTTGGAAGCAATATTTCTCCACCCGAATTTCCAGTTTCCAAAGAATACTTCAACAAGCTTTGAGAACCATCGTCAGAAACAAAAAGCCAATTTGCATCACTGAACATTTGAGGATAGAGCATTTTTGAGGAAAGTGGCAAATACCTCACCCATTTCGCACCTATTTTTTCCGCATATTTGGAAAAAACGAATAGGGAAAAATCTTGCATTCTTGCACCGTAAATAACCGCTCGCCTCCATGCGCTATCGCTTTTTTCCTGTTCTGCAATGCTATACCAAGCAAAGGCATTCCCGCTCTCCAAAGCGAGCAGGGAATCTATATTTTCGCTTGCAGAAAATGTAAATTTTTGATAATGCCTTGTATTTAAAATTTCAGATTTTCCATTTTGCAAATTAAAAATCACGGAATCTGATTTGACAATCGGAGTTCCGGCAATTTCTCCATCTATCTGATAATTCCATAAATGATTCAACAATGTATCAAATACCGATATTCCACCGTTTCTTTGATATGTACCAATAAGGCCTCTTCCAGGACTAAAAAAATTTTCGCCATCGCTTTTAGCAACAGAAATCAAATACCCAGAATTCTTGTTAAGCAAACTGATTTTTCCGCTTATATCCAAAACGTAAATTTTATCTCCCACATCCTCAATATCCTGCACTTCAAGGGCGGGTTTTCGCCAAGCATAATTCTTTAAATCCTCACCAAGCCTGTGAAAATAAAGCCAATTTTTGCAATAGAGAAAAAGCCCGTCAAAAACCAAAAACACTTTTGCAGGTACATCTGCATACGGAATGCTTCCTATTTCCAAGCCATTTTTCCTTGAAATCAAATGCAGGGAATTTTTATTTGGGCAATTATACACCGCTATGCGGCTTGCTAGCAATTCTCCTTCCACAAAGCAGTTGGAAACTTGGTCAGATGATATTTCTGGGTAAGCCGTGATTTTTTGCTCGTAAATAATTTTTTCGCTAGAAATTTTCACTTTTTCATTCGTTGGTGCAAACTGTTTTTCTTTGCCTGCAGCCATATACGCAAGCGAAATATTTTCTGAATTATTTTTCAAAAAGCCATAATGCTTCACAACACCCTGAGTATCTCGCCTTGCTTCTGCAATTTTTGCCAAATACAAATGAGCGCTTAATTTTTCCCTAATTGCAGCACTGGGATAATTAAGAACAAAATCAAATAATTCCTTGGCTTTTGCAGTGTCTTTATCAACGCTTAAAATATAAGCCGCTTCCTGAATTTTATTGTTAGCAAGGCTTGCAAAACAAGGAATTGAAATTAATAAACCAATAAATACAAGTGCTCTAAGCATCCAACTTATACCCCATTCCCCTTATAGACAATATGAGCTTTGGATTTTCTGGATCTTCTTCTATTTTTTGCCTTAGCTTCACTATGTAGTTATCTATGGTTCTGGAATTTGAACTGGAATCTATAAGTTGCACGAACTCTTCTCTTAATATAACCTCGCCGCGCTTTTTGCAAAATAAATTGAGAATTTGAAATTCTCTCACATTCAAATCCAAGGGTTTTCCACTTTTTGAAGCCTCATACTTTTTAAAGTCCAATTTGATACCACAAAATTCGGCTGTTTCGCCTACAAAAGCTGGAGCTTCCATTTGAACTGCAAGCTTTCTAAAAAAGGCATTTACTCTGGCAAGCAATTCCAAAGTGGAAAATGGCTTTGTCACATAATCGTCTGCGCCAATGTTCAAACCCATGACTTTTGAAGATTCCTCGCCTTTGGCGGTTAGCATTATTATCAATAAGCTAGGGTATTTCTTTCGCAGAACTCTGCAAACATCAAAGCCATTTTTCTTTGGCATCATCACGTCCAAAAGGACTAGGTGAGGCATAAAATCATCTGCTTTGAGCAGTGCTTCTTCGCCATCACCCGCAACGGCAACTTCATAATCTTCCATTTCAAGGCACTCTTGCAAGCCGCTTCTTATGAACTCTTCGTCTTCAACAACAAGAATTTTATATTGCATAAGTCTCTTTACTTTTGTCCAAAATATTTTCTTCCAATATTGCTGTCTTTGTCTTTTACATGAACATAGTCTGGAATAAAGCCGCTAGGATAAGAAAAGGATATCTTTGCCTGGCAGCTCAATTCGGAAAGGAGCCTGCCCACGGAACCTTTGAACTGGCTTTTCATTTTGCCGAGATGATCGCTCATAAAGCACCAGCCGCCGCCAATGTATTTGGCATTCACTTCCTTGCCATCGGTTGAAACCATTTTAATAGTACTAACGTCAAAATCCACATTGTTGCCGGTGCTGTTCCATACAGCTATTTCTCCGGTTGTGCTCGTTGGCCCAATGCTAAGTATGGGGAAACTCATAACATAGCCGTATTTGTCCACCAAGCGGCTTGCTTTTTGTCCAATTATTTCTTCGGCAAAAAGCAAGTAGTCTCCGCGATTTTTAAGACGAACTTTGTTTAAGGCTTCTTTCAAGGCAACATTTTTTGGAGCCACCACCTCTGCCTCTAAAAGCGTATATTCGGCGGCAATGGTGTTTTCTGCGCCATCTGAATTTTCAATAGCCTGCTTAACAATGGCATCTTCTGCCTTTTTGCGAGAAGATTCGGCAACGCCCGCGTTGGAACCGCCGTTTCGCTTGGCTATGCTAATTGCACTGTCTAAATTGCGAAACCCTTGCAGGGTATATTCATACTCAAAGCCACCCAGTACCTGTGCCAAGCCAATTTCAGACAAAGCCAGCACCACAGAGTCTTTAGTTGCTGCTTTCTTTGATTTTGGCAAATTCTTGTGAATTTGCTCCATGTAAGAGCGAATAATCTCGTCGCTCGCATTCTTTTTAGCGGTTTGCTTTGCCGCACTGGCATAAGCAATAACAAAACTATCGTAAAAGCCATCGGAAGTCTTGCCCTTGCTGAGGGCTGCTGTATAGGAATTTACTGCATTCCTGTACTTTCCGTCTTTATAGTAAGAATCGCCGTCGCTTTCGTTTTTGCCCTTGCAACCAAAAAGCATAGCTGCAGATACAAGGAAAAACACCACTTTTTTGAACATAATTGACCTCATAGTTGAAGTTGGAATACTACTCCAAATAAAAATAGTTCTTTTTTTTTTGAAAAAGTATATTTTTATAGTTATAGAGTGTGTTTTTATGAAAATCCTTGTAATTTGTTCTGAATGCTACCCTGTGGGCGAAGGTCCTCTGGCTAAGACTGTGGGGAACATTGTAAGCTCGTACCGCAGGCTAGGAGCAGAAGTACTGGGATTTTCACCGTTTTTTTCCGAATTAATAGACAAAAGTGATTACAAGCAAGACAGCCAACACGGGAAATTCATTGAAAAACTGGGAAATAGGGAATATTCTGTTCTGGAAAGCTCTAAAAACGAAAAGGATTTGTTCATACACTATGACAATTATTTTGGCAGAGCCGGTGTATATGGCAACCCCGGAGAAAAACCCTACTACGACAATAACCTGCGATTTTCTTTTTTAGCATCTGCAGCATTGAATTACTGCGAAGAGATAAAATTCAAGCCCAATGCAATACATGTTCACGAATGGGGAGGCATCGCAGGAGCACTAACAAAAACTATATATAAAGACTATTTTGCAAAGATTCCAGTTCTATTAACTGCTCACAACATTCGCTATGATTATCTTTCCAGCCCAGAAGATATACCGATGATTGGTTTGCCTCCAGAAGGCTTTGATATAGATGGCTATGAGTTTTGGGGCAAGGTAAGTATGCTAAAAGCTGCTATACTTTACTCAGACAAAGTCGTATTCACCTCCGCAGCCTACTTGTCTTGGCTGCTTTCCACGGATTTGCAAGGTGGAATGAGAGGATTTTTGGAAAGCCAGAGGAAGAAGCTCTTCAGCATTCAAAGCGGCATAGATTATGCTATATGGAATCTTCCAAAAGAGCGCGATAGCTACAAAAAACAATGCAAAGATAGCCTGAGGGAGAAGCTCGGCATGGATGCAGACTCCAGTATGCTCATGTACTCGCACATAGATTCTACTGCGGAAGATTCCGCCCAAATTATAGCTACCATTTTGGCTAATCTGCTAAATTTGGATTTGCAATTGGTGATAGGCATATCGGAAAACAATGCCAACTATCCCTATTTCACCACCATTCAAGAAAAACACAAAAATAAAATAGCTCTTCTTCCCTTAACCGAAAATGAAGAGACGTTGTACCAAAGGGTTGTTGCATCTGATATATTTTTTTCAATAAATGCCGGTGAACCATCTTTAGCGCGTTTTATAAAATCCTATGCCGCAGGCACAATACCGCTCAGTAATAGACGTGCGCAAGAATCTTTTGTGTTCACAGTGCCCTTTGATGCCAAAGCAGATGCAGATTCCACAAAGGCAAATGCTTTTATTTCGCAAAGTGCTTCACCAGATATGGTTCTGGAGCTAATACGCACAGCAGAATCCATTTTCAAAGAAAATAAGAGCTTGTGGGCGAAGCTTATTGACAATGCCACCACTATAAAAGTATCTTGGGACTACACTGCCGAAAATTATTTACTACTTTTAGGAAACAAAAGCAATTAGCTAGGGCCTATAGCTCAGTTGGTTAGAGCAGCGGACTCATAATCCGCTGGTCGCAGGTTCAAGTCCTGCTGGGCCCAGCAGCTAGCTAAATTTGCTATATTGTCTCCCGTGCAATTTATTTTAATTATTATACTTTTATTCTCCCTCGCTTCTGCAGAAGGTAACGTAATCCGTTTGGGCAGAGATGAATTTGTTGAAACAGCTCTGAAAACAGACCCTAGATTCAGGGAAAATAGAATGGCACTTTTAACAAAAGAAAATAAAATATCGCAGGTAAAGGCCGGGGCATTGCTTCCGAAATTTGAACTTTCAATGCTAACAGGGCTTGTACCGGGATTAAAAAAAAACATCGACGATTATGGCGAAGCCGTTAATTCCTGGGATTTTACCGAAATGGGACCTTTTTATGGAATGGTGATAAAAGCAGCGCAACCTTTGAATTATGGCCAACTGCAACTGGGATTAAAAGCGACAACTGCGGATTTTCAACAGAAAAAAATGGAAATTGAGGGAAAGGAACACTACAAAAAAGTAGAATTCCTAAGCTATTATTACGGATATTTGCTTGCAATGGAAATGGACAAACTTGCACAAGACGGCAACAAGCAAATGCGCAAAGCCGCAGACAAATTGGAAGAAGCCCTTGATGATGAAGAGGAAGGCGTTTCGCAAATGGATTTGCTGGAATTAAAAGCCGGATTCTTTGAAATAGACAAAGCTGTTTTGGATGCTAGAGCAGGCCTAAGAAAAGCCGGGATTGCGGCAAAATTTGCCCTTGGACTGCCAGATTCCGTTTCGTTTGAACCGCTAGACGAACAGCTCGCCGCAACAAACGATTTTGTGCCAAGCCTGGATTCTCTAAAAAAATGGGCACATATTCACCATCCAGATATTCGCCGGTTGGCTTTTGGTTTAGAAGCCAGAAACATACAAATGGAATTAGCCGCTGCCAAACTTGCTCCAGAATTCTTTATAATGGGAGAATTTGAATATGCCAGATCATGGGCAGGAAACCGTACCAGCCTCTCAAAAAATACCTTTGCTCAAGATCCGGTAAACAAACTAACCGGCGCGTTTGGAGTTGGCATAAGATATAAATTGAATTTTTGGAACCAGTGGGAAGGATACAGGAGTGCGCGCACAGACTATCGCATTTTGCAACAAACTCAAAGTTACGCGTATAGAGGAATTGAATTGCAAATAGAAGAAAAATTCGAAGATTTTCTGGTTGCAAAAGGCAAGCTGGAAAGCGCAAGAAATGCCCTTAGGGCAACAGAAGGCATGTTAAAGGGCGCTGCGCTACAATACGACATAAATCCTGGCAAAACCACCGGGCTTTTGGCAAGCGCATATAAAAAAAACCTACTTATGAAAAAGGATTACTATTTTGCAGTCTATGATTACAATATGGCAGTTGCTAAACTATTTGCACAAGCTGGTTATTAGCCTGCTGTTTCTTTTTACCTATTCTCAGGCTATCCCTATACCCAATCAGGGCGTAGTGCAAAACAAAGGTTTAACTGCTGGGATGGGATTTGGTAATTTAAACCGCAACGGTTGTAAAAATTTAGTATCATGGAACATACAGATAAATTATTTTTACAATTCCATTATAGCTGCTGGGCCAGGCATCCATTTTTTTGGAGGAGATTTGGATTCTGAAAATAATTTTGTAAATCAAAGATATTCAATAAACATGAAAATTATGCATACCGAAGAAAAGTACGCTATGTTCATAGGCCCAGTTCTTTTTTTTGACAATACAAATTTCAGTACCTTAAGAAACGAGATTGAGCATATAGCCGATAACCGTGAATCTTCAAATAATTCCGAATGCAGAGAAATATTTGAAAAAGTAAGTTCAGGCATAGGATACCATAGCGGAGTAAGTTTTTTGCTCACGCCAAATTGGGGTTTCGCCTTAGGGCATAATTTTGACTGGATGCTAACAGGTGCCTATATAATCTCTTTCAGCACATCCATAGCTTACAATTTGCGAGGATATTTTGAAAAATTTACAGAAAACACTAAAAATTCTTGGTTGTCTCTTGAATATTCAATTTCTCCAAGTCAAAGCAAAAGCAATAACAATAGCCTTATTCTAGGGATAGTATTGGGATTTTAATGGCTTTTTTAATTTTTTTGAAATCCAATTTATTTCCCAAAGCCTTGTAGCCACGAATTTCACCGAGTTCTTCCAAATTGTACTCTTTGCCATCAATCTGCGCAACGGGAATTTCATCGTCAAAAAACAAAATCATGGAACTATCTGGGTTATCAGTTAATAACGAAAATTCCACAGTTTGCGGAGCGGTTTCTAAGCTAAATCTTTTAACACAGTATTGAGAACTAATACCATCAAAATATAAAAGCGTATATATTTTTGAAGGTTCAAAACGTGCAATATAAGATATTTGCTGCCCAACCAAAATGGTATCGCTTGCTTCGTAAATTTTTGCCATTCCGTTTTCTTTAAGCACAAGGAGTTTATCGAACTTGCCAAATTCACCAAGGCTCTCGCCTTTGTTTGCAATGCTCACAACTCCAGAAAGCTGGTCAAAAAATAATTCCATATCACCGAGAGTGCTAGTTCCCTTCTTTGATATTTTAACATTTTTAACCGAGTATTTTGTCACCATATTTCCAATGGCATCCCTGCCTTTCACAAGGGTTTCTGAAAAATCCACAGGAATTTCCAATTTTGTTCTGGGTCTTGGTTTCAAGAAAACAGTAACACTTTCTGCCTCGCCGTTTGGGTTGGAAGAGAGGTACAATATTTTGGAACCCGGCGCACCTTTTCCCATTGAATATGCTTTTTCTCTGGTTATGCCGCCAACATTAAAGCGTTTCACATAAGCCGGACCATCTTTGCCTTCTTGATAAATTGCGTTGTAAATTCTGCGCGCATCGTCTTTGTTGAATTTTTCCACAAGCATAATATCCTTGCCTATAAAAGCCTTGTCCGAAGGCTTGAACACCTTGAACATTCCATCTTGGCAGAATGCAATTAAGTCATCGTATTCAGAAACATCAAATAAATATTCCTCTTTCTTTAACCCCGTGCCAACAAATCCCTCTTTGCGGTGAACATATAATTTCTGGTTGGACAGGGCAACGTGAATGGCGCTTACTTTTCCAAACTCCCCGATCTGCGACTTACGTTCCCTGCCCGAACCATATTTTTTGAGCAATTCTTTAAACCAATTCACAGCGTAATCTGTTAAATGTTCTTGGTGGTAAAGAGTCTCTTCAATTTGTGCATCTATTTCTTTTAACAATTCATTCGCTTTTTTCTGGTCAAAAGAGGATATTCTGCGTATTGGCATTTCTGCAAGTTTCAAAATATCTTCTGTTTCCACCTTGCGGCGCAATTTTTTCACATAAGGCTTTAATCCGGCACTTATCAGCTCAACCATTTCTTCTTTGTTTTGCGCTTTTTTAATAACCTCATAAACTTCCTTCTCTATGAAAATTTTTTCCAAACTTATCAAATGCCAACGTTCCTGCAAATGATGCATTTTGTTTTTCAATTCCCATTCCAAAAGCGATTTTGTGTGCATCGCACTCTTCTTTAAAATTTCAGTTGAGCCGAGAAACTGGGGTTTTTCGTCAACTATAACGCAATTATTTGTGGCAATGGATTTTTCGCAATCCGTAAAAGCATAAAGAGCATCTATAACCGTTTGCGGGTCGCTGCCGGGCTGCAAATGCACAACAAGCTCAACAGAACCGGAGGTGTGGTCGTCAACTTTTTTGATTTTTATTTTGCCCTTTTCGTTTGCCTTTGTTATGCTATCCGCAAGGCTTGTGGTTGTGGTTCCAAAGGGAATTTCTTTAATGACAAGGGTTTTGGAATCCAGCTTCTCTATGCGCGCCCTAACTTTAACGCGCCCCCCGCGAAGACCATCGTTGTACTGGCTTGCATCTATTATCCCGCCACTTGAAAAATCCGGGTAAATTTCAACTTTTTTGCCTTTCAAGGCTGCAATGCTGGCTTCGCAAAGTTCGCAAAAATTATGGGGCAAAATAGTTGTGCTCAAAGCAACCGCAATTCCCTCTGCTCCCTGAGCTAGCACCAGAGGGAACTTAACAGGCAGGCAAACAGGTTCTTTGCTCCTGCCATCGTAATTTGGAACCCATTCGGTTGTCTCTGCATTAAAAAGCACCTCAAGCGAAAACTTAGAGAGCCTGCCTTCTATATACCTAGGCGCAGCCGCAGAATCTCCGGTTGTGGGATTTCCCCAATTTCCCTGAGTTTCCAATAGCAGCTTTTTTTGCCCCATATTCACAAGCGCATCACCAATGGAAGCATCTCCGTGGGGGTGATACTGCATAGCCCGTCCGACTATATTCGCAACCTTGTGCATCCGTTCATCGCTTTTGTTCATCTCCCAAAGCGTGTGCAAAATACGCCTCTGCACGGGTTTTAAGCCGTCTTCGTAATAAGGCACGGCACGGTCTAAAATGACGTAGCTGGCATAATCCAAAAACCAGTTTTCGTATAGATTTTCTAAATGGTCAGACATTGTGAGGAATATAGTAAAAAATTATTGGGTTAAAATTTGTATATTAACTCTATGTCTTTAACCTTCTGTATTGATAAAAAGACATTAATGCTGAAATGGATTTTATACATATACTTAGTTTAAAATATAGAAAAAAATTTTACTATATTACCACTTAATGTCTAGCGAAGATATACAAGAAGAACGGGAATTGCAGAGCCCTAGCGATTTGCCGCCCATTGAGAGCGTAGAGGAGCTCTCTAGCATAATACAAGCTTTGGTTTTTGCTTCAACCGAAGTTGTCACTCTAAAAAAATTGAAAGAAGTTTTGGGTGATTTTTTAGACCAGTCGCAGGTTTCCGGTGCGCTTAGACATGCAAATGAGCAGCTTGCGAAAATAAAATCTCCATTTGAAATTGTGGCAGTAGCGGGTGGTTATCGCTTTAGAACAAAGAACGCATATTATCCCTATATTCGCAAACTTTTTCCAGAAAACAATGCTCGCAGGTTATCTGCTGCTGCTTTGGAAACTCTTGCGATTGTGGCCTACAAACAGCCCATAACAAAAGCTGGCATAGAAGCGGTGCGCGGCGTTTCTTGCGATGGTCCTTTGCACAGCCTTTTGGATAAAAAATTCATAGCTTTGGGGGAGCGCGCAGAGACTGTGGGTAACCCATATACCTATGTAACAACAACTGAATTCTTAAAATATTTTGGCATAAACCAAATTCCAGATGACCTTCCGCGCTTAACGGAATTCAGCGATATATTGAACAGCGATTTCTTAATTCCGCAATACCCGCTGCAAAAGCAAAGCGAGCCGGAGCCTGTGCATCTGCAGGAATCAATGGAGCAATTGGAAATACCTTTGGAGAGCGACTAGCGAGGAATTTTATGAAAAAATCCATACTCATAACCATCGGCGACCCAAACGGCATAGGCCCGGAGATTTGTTTGAAACTTATGGCAAATTTGCCCAAAACCAAACACCCGATTACCTTAGTGGGCGATATTAGAATTCTTGAAAAATGCAGAAAAAAACTCGGTATTGCAAGCACAACAATAAAAGACGGAATTCCGTTTTATTCAGCGAGCGAAGAGTATGACGGGAAAATAGAGCCAGGCAAGGTTTCAAAGGAGGCTGGAGCCGCGAGCATTGCTTGGGTTAAGCAGGCAGTTAAATTGGTACAATCTGGCAATGCGGCTGCTTTGGTAACTGCGCCATTGTGCAAAGAGGCGGTGGAAAAAACCATTCCAAAATTTCAGGGACACACAGAATTTATAGGCGAAATGTGCGGCGACAAAGAGCCTGTGCTTGCCCTTGTTCACGGGAATTGGGTAGTTGCCCACGTTAGCACTCATGTTTCATTGGCAGATTCAATAAAAAAAGCAAAACCGGAGAGAATTGTAAAAGTAGGCCGCTTGTTAAATGAATTCTTAAAAAAATCAAAGGGAATAGGAAACCCAAAAATCGGCGTTGCTGGAATAAATCCCCATGCTGGCGAAAATGGCTTGTTTGGCAAAGAAGAAATGTTGAATATTATGCCAGCCGTAAAAAAACTTCGCTCAATGAAAATAGATGCAATTGGGCCACTCCCAGCAGATGTTGTTTTTCCGCAGTTGCACAGCGGCATATACGATGGAGTTATTGCAATGTATCACGACCAAGGGCATATTGTGACCAAAACTCTCGCATTTAATTTGGGCAAAAAATTAGTAAGTGGCGTTAATACCACTCTTGGACTAAAGGTTTTGCGTACAAGCGTTGACCACGGAACTGGCTTTGACATAGCTTGGCAAAACAAAGCAGACTATGGCTCGCTAAAAGATGCCCTGCTGCTAGCCGACAAACTAGCTCTATGACCCAGTGCCTAGCTAGTGCCACCATTGCCCTGCCAGAAACATTGCCGCACTGGGCTAATTTGGAACATTGGTTAAACAAGGGTTTTAACGCAGATATGAACTGGATGGCAAACACCGCAGAAATAAGAAAACATCCCGCAAATTTCAACGGAAAAACCTACAATGCCGCTTGGATTGCCCTTTGGAAATATCCACGCCCCTTGCAAAAAAAACAAGAACCCATAGCAGCCTATGCCCACGGCAGGGACTATCACCTTGATATATTAAAAGAATTAGCCAAGCAAGTTGAAGGAGAGCCATTTGTGGATTCCTTGCCAATAGCAGAAAGAGAGCTTGCGGTAATGGCAGGGCTTGGCTTTATAGGCAAGAATACAATGCTGATAAATCCAAAATTCGGCAGTGCTTTTTTTATAGGAGGAGTACTGTTTAACGGAGAACTAAAAGCGCAAAGCAACTCTCAACTTTCCATTAAATGCAATAAGTGCAGAAAGTGCATAGACGCTTGCCCCAACAAGGCATTAACAGAAGATAGTTTTTTGGATGCTCGCAAATGCGCAAGCTATTTGACAATTGAACATAAAGGCGAGTTTAGCGAAGAGCAAAAAGAGTGGGCAAAACACAGCATTTTTGGCTGCGATATTTGCCAAAGAGTTTGCCCGTATAATGCGAGGCATTTGGCAGAAACAGAGCCTTATTTTGCTTTTGAAGAGCGTGAATGGAAAAAGAGAACAATAAAAGAAACCCCGCTTTGGAGAGCGGGGACTAAGAAATTAAAAAGAAATACCGAAAACTATTGGGCAGCTCGCAATTAAATTATTGGGCTGCGCGCCATTCGGGCGTATGCTTGCCGCCAGCTTTTGCAAGTACTTTGGCAACTTCGGGGAATGTTGAGCCTACACCCATAGCTTCTGCCCAGTCAATTGGAGTGTAGCCGTCTTTATCTTTTGGGTTAACTTCTACTTTTTTGGAAAGCAAATATTCAACCACAGGCTTTCTGCCTTCTTTTGCTGCCTCGTGAAGAGGAGTTAAACCTTCTAGGCTCTTTGAGTTTGGATTTGCTCCGTTTTCAAGGAGAATTTGCACATTTTTAAGAGCTCCATAGCGAGCGGCCATGTGCAGAGCGGCACCTATATTGCGCAGTTCAGGGTCTTTTTTCTTTTGAGCATCTATGAGCATGGCAAAAATCCCGTTTTCTGTGGAATCTTCACGGGTGGCTGCATCTTCAAGAGGGGTTAAGCCAAGCTGGTCGCTTTTTATGCTGATATCTGCACCTTTATCTAGGAGATATTTTACTATAGCGGTTTTCTTTTTGTTCACTGCCATAGATAGGGCTGTGTTTCCGCTGCCGTTTGGGGTGTTTAGGTAGTCTTTATTGCAAACCAAAAACATATCCATATTGGTAATGTCCTCTTTTAGCACATAAGAGACAAATTTGTCGTAGCTCATTTGAACAGGCGGATCCATTTTGGCATAATGCTTTCTTATGGATTCTGGATTTGTAGGGTCTAATTTACTCTCGCCGCAAGCCATTAATGCAAGGGCGCATAAGCTAAGAGCAATTATTTTTTTTATCATAAATACCTCAAAAAAACTTTATATAAATATACATTTTTTTTTAATAAAAAGTTGCATTTTTCCACTGAAAAAGCAACTTTTTGAGCCTGCACAGCAGGCTGCTTACATAACAGGCACACGCAATATCTTTATATCACTGCCAAACTGCACCTTGACGAGGTATATTCCCTTTGGCAAGTGAGCTAGTGAGAGAGGATATACGCCGCTTTTGTAGTTCTGCCTCTTTATTAAATTTCCGCTGATACCATAAATTTCAACTGCTGCCTTATTCACAATCTGCAAATTCACGCCATTTTTTACTTGTATTGCTTGATTGCTTGTGGCAATTTGAGATAAAATGGGTGTTTCATCGTCGGCAGACGAACTGGATGCCTCTTCCTCCGTAGATGAACTTGATTCCGCCGAAGACGAACTACTAGACGATGCCACAGATGAACTAGATAACGCAGCAGATGAGCTAGATGCTTTTGAAGAAGAGCTAGACGATGCCGCTACAGACGAACTGGATGCTTTTGAAGAGGAACTAGACGATGCTGCCACAGATGAACTGGATGCTTTTGAAGAGGAAGAAATAGACGGCATTGTGCCATTCGTGGAAGGCGGGATGTATTTGGAAGCACCTTGGTTGTAAGTATCATTAGAAGTAGGCTCTTTCCACTGCGGAACGCTGCCTGCGCTCATCTTTTCGAACATTCTGAAATCGCCGGGCTCATAAGATTGGAAGGATATGTGATATAATGTCTGTTTTCCATCTTTTTCAACAACATTATATAGATAATCGTAGTTAGCACCATTGGGATCCTTAACACGCAAGAAAGTGTTATCAACCGTGAACCACGGACCATGAGCTAATAAAGTTGAGGAATTAGCAGCGGCATCCCAAACTACAAACCTCATGTTTTGTTCATTGTCAAAATCTTTGCGATACCTATGCGTACCGCCAGCGTTTAAGGCAACGTTATCCTGTACCCAAGCATTCGCAGTACCCTCTATCAGTCGTGTGTCATGTCCAGTTTCGGGCGGGCTGACCATATTAATGGTAGTTTTCCCATTGGCTAAGGTTTCGGGAGTCTTGGGGCTAGAAATGCTAGGAAGAGTAACTTTTTCTGCACCTGCAAAATCAGAAATTTTCATGCGCTCGTATCTCCCAGGCATATTGTCACTAGGCATCATAGACAAATTGTCGCATCTTTCTCTGCAAAGCGGAAGATATATAAGTTTTTTTTCAGTGCCAGAACTCGGCACTATATATAGGGAATGACCGTTGACTGTGTACCACTCGCCGGAAATATCTACACCACCATATTGAGACTGAGAAAATACGCTTCCGTTATAAAGCATTGCATATCTCGCAGCACCGTTAGATGAAAGTCTAAGCACATAGGCCATTCCTGCGGCATACTCGCCTTGGTCATATATCCACGCTTCGTCATTGGCTGTAGTTAACCTTTCATCGCGATAGCCAATTTTGGCACCTGATGGGAAAGGTTGTGTAATACCACATGGGTCTATTTTAGCGGCAGGATCGTTGTCGTTTACGGAACGAGCCAAGCGAAGCCCTATAGAACCATCTTTTCCTTCAATTGAACGTATTTTGTGCGCAGAAACACGGCTTTCCGAAGCCGGTTGGTCATAGCTACCGCCACGGCGTGTTTTTTGAGTATGAGCAGTTGGTCTGTTCATGGGATTTGTGAGCCCGCTGGAACTGCTATAAGTAGCTGCCCAACCCCAACTATCAAGCGTCCATTCATACACGTTTCCACTCAAGTCGTATATGCCGAGCGTATTAGCGTTTTTGGTACCAACATCTTTTGCTGTATAACCACCACCAGCATTAGCCGAAGTCCACGCTACGTCATTGGCGGTATTGCTACCTGAATAGAGAAAATTGTTTTTGTTTATGCCTCCACGAGCCGCGTACTCAAATTCGGCATCGGTCACCAAGCGATATTTCTTATTGGTCTGCTTGCTCAGTTTGCATGTAAACTCAACGGCATCATACCAAGTGATGTTCGTTTTAGGTTTGTTATCCTTAGTTCCACTGCCACCCATCACAGCAACCCACTGAGCATTTGTCAGTTCGTATTTGCCTATGTAATAGTCGCTGAGCGTTACGCTGTGTGCCGGCTTTTCTGTCGATTCGCATGAATTATCTCCGGTAGAGCATCCCCTTGTGTAAGTTCCGCCTTTAACGTACACCATATCCAAAGTTTTTTGGCTGGAAGTTAATCCCGTTAAAGCCTCTGTGTAGTCAGCCTGCGCCACTGCACTTGAAAACAAGGCGGCGACTGCTGCCAGTGTTGTTATGAACTTTGTCTCAGTACTCATAAGTACCCCCATGTGAAAAATTCCTTTACATAACAGGTACGCGCAATACCTTTATATCGCTACTGCCAAACCGCACCTTAACTAAATACATTCCTCTTGGCAAATTAGCTAGTGAAAGGGTGTGCCTGCCACTGGCATAGTTTTGCCTATTTATCAAATTTCCTTTTATGCCATAAATTTCAACCGTTGCGCCATTCTCAACCTGCAAATTCACAGCATTTTTTGTTTGCATTGCAAGGTTGTTTGCGGCAATTTGAGACAAAATTGGGGTTGCTCCTGGTGCCGCCGTTCCATTTTCAGTGGGAGGAATGTATTTGGATGCACCTTGATTGTAAGTTGTAGCATTAGCAGCAGGCTCTGACCCAGCAGGAACATCGCCGTCTTTCGTTTTCATAAACATTCTGAAATCACCAGGCTCATAGGCTTGGAAGGATATGTGGTATAATGTATCGTTATTTTTTGTAACGGTGTATAGGTAATCATAAGTTTGCCCATTTGGATCATTAACTCGCAAGAATGAGTTATCAACCGTGAACCAAGGGCCATGAGCCAACAAGGTTGTTGAAGGAGGATCCCAAACTATGAATCTCATGTCTGAATCCGATTCAAAATCTTTGCGATACCTATGTGTACCGCCTGCTCCCATTTTAACGTTGTCTTGTATCCACGCATAACCAGCTCCTTCTTTCACTCGCGGGTCATGTCCTGTTGTTGGTGGGTTTGCCATATCTATTGTGGTTTTCCCAGCAGCTAAAGTTTCGAGGCTCTTGGGGTTGGCAATTGTTGGAAAAGTAACTGCTTCTGAACCAGCAAAATCAGAAAGTTTTACGCGTTCGTATCTCCCTGGCATACCAGCTTCAGGCATCATAGATAAATTATCGCACGATTCTCTGCAAAGCGGAAGATATATATACTTTTTTTCAGTGCCAGAAGTTGATACGATATACAGGGAAAAGCCGTTGGCTGTGTACCACTCGCCCGAAGCCTGATCGGTAACCATCTGCCGACCGTTAAAAGTCATAATCATAGCATATCTTGCGATACCGTTAGGCGATAATCTAAGCACATAGCCCATGCCGGAGTTATATTCGCCCATATCATATACCCACGCTTCGTCATCAGCTGTTGCTATTCTTAAATCGCGGTAGCCTATTTTGGCACCTGTTGGGAAAGGCTGCGTAATGTTGCATGGGTCTAATTTAGCGGCGGGATCGTTGTCATTTACTGAGCGAGCCAAGCGAAGTCCTATTGAGCCATCTTTGCCTTCAATTGAACGTATTTTGCGTGCGGAAACACGGCTTCCCGTTGCTGGCTGATCGTAGCTACCGCCACGGCGTGTCTTTTGGGTGTGAGCTGTGGGTCTATATACGGGATTTGTTTTGTCACCAGAACTGTAAGAACTCTGCCAACTGTCAAGCGTCCATTCGTAAACATTTCCACTCATATCGTATGTACCAAGCTCGTTTGCTGCCTTTCCGCCCACATCTTTAGCCCCGTAACCGTTGCCCGAACTCTCCGAAGTCCACGCCACATCACTAGCGGTATTGCTACCGGAATAAAGATACCCATGTGTCTTTTCACCCCCGCGAGCCGCGTATTCAAATTCTGCATCGGTCAACAAACGATATTTTCTATTGGTCTGTTTGCTCAGTTTGCATGTAAATTCAATAGCATCATACCAAGTGATACCTGTCTTTGGTTGGTTGTCGGGGCTAGGCGCGCCTGGGTACAAAGGTTTAGAGGCTTCCCCTCCCATCACAGCAGTCCACTGAGCATTTGTCACTTCGTATTTGCCCACGTAATAATCACTGAGAGTAACTTTGTGCACAGGCTTTTCTCCCTCTACACAATGAGAATCTCCCTCGGAGCACCCCCTGCTATACGTTCCACCCTTGACAAACACCATATCTAAAGATTTTTGGTTGCCAGTTACAGCTACCCCGCTCTCCGTATAATTAGACTGTGCCATTGAATTTGAAAATAAAGCGGCGATTGCCACCATTGCCGTTCCAAAAATTGCCTTAGTGCTCATAAGCACCCCCGAATAAAAAACCTTTTACATATAATATATATATTATTTACAATAATAGTACATCTTGAAATTGGAAAAAGCAACTTTTTTGCCCAGTATGGCAGGCCACTCCCTTTCCTTGAGGCAAAACCTTGAACAAAAGGCAGTCAAAATCGCAATCTGGCGACCAACTTACCACTTTTAAGAAATTCCCGCTGGTAGCCCCTTTGTGCCAAATTTCCCCCCTGCTACGGCTCCAAAACACCATCTCACCCTTTTCCAGCGTTAGCTTCAAGGCTTCTTCGTTCATCCAAGCCATCATAAGCACTGTGCCGTCTTCTGCATGTTGCACAATAGCTGGCACTAAGCCTTGCTCATTATACTTTATGTTTTCCATTTTTTACAATGTAGGAAATTAAAACACCACATAAAACCCGTGCCAGGGGTGCAAAGGGAAAAATTTTGGGCCATTTCGGCTGGCAAAACGAACAGCCGGTGCGGGAAATTTTATGAAATTGAGCATTTTCACCAGATTTTTGCTCCAGGTTTTTTGCGGATTGAAAATCGCCTCCAAATCATAATCCAGAGAAGCATAAAATTCATAGCGGCTTTTGCCCCACCCTACTGCGTAATGACCATCATCTATTCCCCAGCCAAAAGCAAAAGCGAGCCACTGTGGATAGTTGGCTTTTGCACTCTCTGGCAGCATTTTAGCAACCTTGAACGAAAGCCAATGCGTTTGGTTTCCACCATAATAATCATCCACAAAAATTCCCTCGCCACCAGTTAATTTGCCGCCCATGTCCTCGCCGCCATTCTTGCGAACATCATCCCAATACCCTCTGTAGTTGGGCCAATAAGTCCATTTGTAATCAACATATTGCATAGCTGGAATAAACCTTTTTCCCATAGCATAAAAACCGCCCAAAGTACCTGCCATGGCATCGTAAATACTAAAACCATAAGGAGAAAAACCATCTTTGAATTCCACCGCAATTTGCGTAACTCCAAGGGTTATTCCCGCACAAAGCGCAGAAGCAAAGGAGCTCATTCCAATCCAGTCATAACTCATTGCAAACAACTCACCAAAAACAGCACCTGTGTAAAAATGCCCGAATTTATCCAAGTTTGAAGAATATCTAAAATCATTTTTCAATTTTTCAAAACTAAATTTTTGGGAATGCTCGCCGCCCGGCCACCATCCTTCTTTAAGAAAAACTAAATAAATTGTCGTATATGTGACAGCAATGCCCGAACCTATAAGCGCAAGGCGCATTGGATTTATGGTATCTCTGGCAATGGTAGAATCCAGTTTATCCTGTGCATTTGCAATAGAAATGACAACAAAAATTATCGCAACAAATGCTTTCACCAATTACTCCACAATTTCATTCTCTAACAAATGCTCAAAGGTTTGCCGCTTTCTTATTTGGGTAAATTTGCCTTTTTCCCATAGAACTTCTGGTGCGAGCAAACGGGAATTGTAATTGCTGCTCATTGCAGAACCATAAGCACCAGCATCGTGAATAACCAGCAAATCGCCAACGCTTGCAAGCGGCAATTTGCGGCTAACAACAATGCCACCCTCTTCTTGGGTAAAAACATCGCCACTTTCGCACAAGGGGCCAGCAATTATGGCATCTACTTCTTCTGCATTTTTTTCCCCATTCATTGGAATAATTGAAATATGGTGATGGGCTCCGTAAAAAGCCGGCCTCACCAGTTCTGTGAAACCTGCATCAACAAGATAAAATAGGTTTTTGCCCATCTTTTTCACGGCTCTAATTTCCGTTGCCAGAACACAGCTCTCGGCCATCAAATAACGGCCCGGCTCCACTTCTAGTTGAAGATAATGCCCAATGCTATCACTAATTTTTTTACGTGCGTTGTCCCAAATATTGTAATATTTTTCCAAATCTATATGCCAATTTTCATCTCTTTTATAAGATATGGGAAGCCCGCCGCCTGCGCTTATTATTTTTAGCGATTCGTCAACAGTGCCAATGCTGCTAAAGGCATGTTCCATGGCAGAAACAACCTGAGACAAATGAATGTAGTCCGAACCGGAGCCGATATGAATATGCAAACACTCAAGGGCAAAACCTAGTTCTTTTACTTTTTTAACAATGCTTGGAAGCTCGCTGTGCCATATACCATGTTTTGAAAGCTCGCCACCGGTATTGACTTTGTTGGAATGCCCGTGCCCAAAACCGGGGTTTATGCGTATTGACAGCGGTACTTTTATCTCAGCCTCATACAACTGAAAAAGCATATCCGGGCTGCCTATATTAACTGGAATAGAGTGTTCTTTTATCAAGTCAAGCGCATCTCTATCTAAAATATCTGCGGTATATCTTATTTGCTTAGGTTCAAAGCCTGCACGCAAGGCTCTAACAATTTCACCTGCGCTAACGGCATCTACATCCACCCCTAAAGTTTTCATTTTGGACAATAAATTTATATTTGGAGCAGCTTTTTGTGCATAACGAATAACGCCAAAATGACGCAAATCCCATATACGCTTTTCTATAACTCCAAAATCGTATATCCACAGCGGAGAGCCAAATTGACCTGCCGCTAAAATTATTTCCTTATCGCCAAAAGAAACATTATATTCTTTGTTCTCGCACGGCATATCAGGAACTTAGATTCTTACAACGCTGTTTTCCCCGCCATGTCCATCAGAAATACGTTCTGGATTGGCATGATCGATTTCCCAGAATTGCCCATCAAAAACTAGTTTATATTGATGAATGCCAGAAGATAATTTGACTTTTCCGCTCCAACTTCCATTCTTGCCCTTTTTTAGAGCAACTGGTTTCCAGCCATTGAAATCACCAGCAACGGCAACAGAGCCAGAAGCAGGAGAATATGCTTTGAACTCATGTTCAACAGTAGCTTTGCTTTTTGAAGTTGTTTTGGAAGGGGCAGATTTAGCTGCCGGAGCTTTTTTAACTGCAGTTTTTGCTGGTGCCTTAACTGCCTTTGTTTCTTTTTTCTGTGCCATTGTAATAGACTCCTTTTAAAAGACATATATAATATAGAAATTTTCGCGCAAAATTTCAAGGGTAGAGGCAAATTTTTACTATATTTCCTCTATGTCCTTAAAATTTGAAACTCCTATCACCTCAGTTCCATTGTTTCATCAAGGCAAGGTTCGCGATATGTACGACCTCGGTGAGCATTTTTTGATGGTGGCAAGCGACCGCATTTCTGCCTTTGACGTGGTGCTTCCAACGCCAATACAAGGCAAGGGCAAAATACTGAATCAACTTTCGCTTTTTTGGTTTAAACAACTGGGAATGCCAAATCATTTGGTAACCGCAGATGTTGAAGACTACCCTGCCGTGCTAAAACCCAACGCCGATTATTTGCGTGGGCGTTCAATGCTAGTTAAAAAAGCAAAGCGGCACGATGTTGAGTGCATAGCAAGAGGCTACATAGTAGGCTCTGGCTGGAAAGACTATCAAAAAACCGGAAAAATTTGCGGGCACGTTTTGCCGACTGGTTTAAAGCTCTGCGCAAAAATAGACCCAGCAATCTACACCCCAAGCACCAAAGCCGAATCCGGCCACGATGAAAATATATCCTATGAACAGACAATTCCAATAGTCGGAGAAAAAATAGCGGCGGTGCTAAGGGATTTAACTCTTGAAGTTTACAGCAAAGCAAGGGAATATGCCGCAAGCAAGGGCATAATCTTGGCAGACACAAAATTTGAATTCGGCGAAATAGACGGCAAAACCGTTTTGATAGACGAAATTTTAACGCCGGATTCTTCAAGATATTGGCCCGCTGAAAAGTATCAAGAAGGGCAAAATCAGGAGAGTTTTGACAAGCAGTATATCCGCGACTGGCTGGAGACTTTGGATTGGAACAAGGAATATCCGGGGCCAGAAGTGCCGCCAAATGTGGTTAAGAACACGGTGGACAAGTATGTGGAAATTTTTGTTAGGTTGACGGGAAAGCAGCCGGAGATTTAGGATAACAAAAAATCCAAGGCGTTTATGGTTTTTATGCCATTGTCGTTGCTGTTGCCGCTATCCATAGTTATGATAAATTTTTCGTAGTTGTTCTTTATTTTTTCAAGTGGGGCAAGTTCGCGTTCAAAAGTACTTTTATCTCTAACTGTATAGGCAACCTGATAATATGAAGGGATTCCGTTTTTGAAAGCGATAAAATCTATTTCCAAATTTCCAAGCCTACCTACGAAAACTTCATAACCTCTTCTTACAAGCTCCAAATAAATGACATTTTCCAAAATTGAGCCATAGTCCTTTCTTTTATCTCCCAAAAGATAGCGCCTAATCCCCAAATCTGCAACGAAATATTTATCATTTGCCTTTAAATATTCTCTGCCATTTACATCCAAGCGATTCACCTTGTAAATTATATAGCTTTCTTGCAAAGCGGATAAGTAGTTTTCAACTGTTTGCACGGATATTTTCAAGCCGAAAGTCTTCAAGGTATCGGATATTTTTTTTGTTGAGGTTAAAAAACCTATATTGCCAAAGATAAATTTTATAAGCCTTTCCAGAACGGAAACATCACTTATTTTTTTTCTCTGAACCACATCCTTCAAAATTATGGTATTTAATATAGCCGCTAGATAGTCATTTATTTTTTCTCTATCCAAACCGAGTTCCAAAGCATAAGGAAAGGAACTGAAATTTATGTAATTCTCAAAAAGTTTTTCACGTGAAATATTTTTGAACGCAGAACAGTATTCCTTAAAAGAAAGCGGTGTCATTTCTATTGAAATATAACGCCCTGCCATAAATGTGGCAAGTTCCCCCGATAGGAAATAAGCATTTGAACCCGTTATGTATAAATCGATATTTTTTCGCAAATTCAGACTATTGACAACTTTTTCAAAATTTGGAACAATTTGTATTTCATCCAAAAAAACATAGCATTTTCTATTAGACGTTGTTTTTTCTATAATATATTTGTGCAAAGTTTTTGGGTCGGCAAGTTCTGCATTTTCAAAATCCTCAAAATTTAGAAGTATAATCCTTTTTTGAGGAACGCCAATGGAACGCAGATAGTTAATATAGAGTTTTAGCAAAGTTGATTTGCCTGAGCGTCTTATGCCCGTAACAACTTTTATCAGCTCCGAATCTTTAAAGGATATGAGCTTATTTAAATACTCAGTTCTTTGAATCATAATTTAAAATATATATTAAATTTATAGAAAAAGTACAAAAAATTTAAAATAGAGGTGAAATTTATCACGATAGCTCCCCCAAAGCCACCCTACTCTTCTCCACAATATCCTTTTGCGTAGCCAATTTCTGCTTTTCGCCGTCTATCACAGCAGCGGGTGCGTTTTTCACAAAATTCTCATTGGAAAGTTTTTTCTCAATGCTCGCAGCAAAACTCTGCGCTTTTTCAATCTCTTTTTTAAGGCGGGCAATTTCAGTTTCTTTGTTCAAAATTCCCTCTAAAGGAACAAAAACTTCGCCGCCTGGTATAACCACGCTTGCGCTGAATGCGGGTTTTTCGCCAAGCTCAAAACTGCATAATCCTAAATCCTCAATCATTGATTTGCTGGATTTTAAATCCACTGTGGTTTTTGCAACAGCGGTGATTTTTTGAGAGGGGGCTATGGAATAGCGACCGCGCACAGAGCGCACAGCTTCTACAATGGTGAATATATCCTCAAATTGTTTTTCTATTTCTGCGTTTATTAAATTTTCGTTTGCTTTTGGGAATTCCCTTAAAATAACCCTTGGCGAATTTGGGAATAGAATGGCGTTTAATTCTTCGGTGATAAAGGGCATAATGGGGTGCAGCAAATCCAAAACTGTGTAAAGCGAATAAGAGAGCAAAGAACTGGATTCTTTTGATATTTCACCTTTTTTTATTTCCAAATAACGGCTGCACAAATCATCCCAGACAAAATGGTATATTGTGGCGGCGTATTCGGAAAAGCGATAGTTTGCAATGGCGTTTTGCGTTTCTTTTACAACGGTGTTTAGGCGAGATAGTATCCATTTGTCTTCTAAATTATCTGAACTTAGATTCTCCCGACTCACTGATTCTCCCGATATGTGGGGTTGGAGAAATCTGGCGGCGTTCCAGAGTTTGTTGCCGAAGTTGCGGCCTATTTCGAATTTTTCGCTTATGTTTATTTCTCTGCCGTCTTCCAATTTTTCTTTTTTTACTGGGAGCCTTGCTTCTTGGTTTTCTGTGCATATTGAGCACATCACAAAACGCAAGGAATCGGCTCCGTATTTTTCTATTATGTCCAGAGGATCAACGCCGTTGCCAAGCGATTTGCTCATTCTTCTGCCTTGACCGTCTAAAATTGTGGGGTTTATATATACGTTGTTAAAGGGAATTTTTCCCATATTCTCTTGGCTAAAGATAACCATCCTCGCAACCCAAAGGGAAATTATATCACGCGCGGTTACTAAAACAGAAGTTGGGTAGAAATTTTTTAAATCCTCTGTTTCGCTGGGCCAGCCCATTGTGCTGTGGGGCCAAAGAGCGGAGCTGAACCAAGTGTCTAAAACATCGGGGTCTCGCGTTAATTTTTCATTTTCCGGCAAATCTTCTTCCAATGAGCAAACCAGCCAATCGCCGCTTTCGGATTTAAAATAATGAATGTCTTTTCTGTTTGCGAAATGTGTTGGCTCGGAGCTTGCGTACCATATAGGAATTTGATGCCCCCACCAGAGTTGGCGGCTTATGCACCAGTCGCGTTTTTCGCCTAGCCAGTTTAGATAGTTTTTTGCATAACGTGCAGGTGTGAATTTCACTTCTCCGTTTTCAACGGCTTGCATTGCTCTCTCTGCCAACTTATCCATTTTCACAAACCACTGGTCGCTCAAATACGGTTCAATTATCGTTTTTGAACGATCGCTTTTTCCAACCTGCATTTCGTGGTCTTCTACTTTTATCAAAAGTTCTTGTTTTTCCAAACCCTCAACTACAGCGGCTCTCGCCTTCTCTCCTTTTAAACCTTTAAACTCGCCTGTATTTTCGTTCAACGAGCCGTCTTCGTTTAATATGTTGAGCATAGGGAGTTTGTGGCGAAGCCCTGTTGCGTAATCGTTTGGGTCGTGTGCGGGGGTTACTTTAACCGAGCCTGTTCCAAATTCTCTGTCCACCAAAATGGCATCTGCGATAACTGGAATTTCTCTGTTCACAAAAGGTACTCTCAAAGTTTTGCCTATGAATTTTTTATAGCGTTCATCTTCGGGGTGAACCGCGACCGCTGTGTCGCCTAAAATTGTTTCGGGTCTTGTTGTTGCAACTGGAATATAGCCGCTGCCGTCTGCTAGGGGATATTTGAAAGTCCAAAAATGACCTTTTACTGTTTCGTGGTAAATTTCATCGTCTGCAACTGCGGTGTGCAAATGGGTGTCCCAGTTCACAAGTCTTTTGCCACGGAAAATCAAGCCTTTTTTAAAGAGGTTAAAGAAGGCATAGCGAACCGCTTTTGCGCATATAGGGTCTAGTGTAAATCTCTGCCTGCCCCAGTCGCAGCTTGAACCGAGTAATTTCAGTTGGCTTGTTATGCGAGCTTCGTATTCATTTTTCCAGTCCCAAATTCTCTTTACCAACTCTTCCCTGCCCAAATCGTGGCGGGTTTTCTTTTCGTCTTTGAGTAATCGCTTTTCCACAACCGCCTGTGTTGCTATTCCGGCGTGGTCTGTACCGGGAATCCAAAGCGTGTTTTTACCAAGTTTTCTGTTATAGCGAATGAGAATATCTTGAATGGTGTTGTTAAGCGCATGGCCTAGGTGCAATGCGCCTGTTACATTTGGTGGCGGAATTACTATGGAAAAATGCGCGGAACTGCCCTTGCTAGCATCGCTTGCAGGCTTAAAGTTCTTTTGCTCATCCCAGTTTTTGAGCCACTTTTCTTCTATCTCTTTATGGTTGTAACGTGTTTCCATTGTCTCTGTTGTGATTAAATATAGAAAATTTAATTTTCTATTGCCTAAGCTAATTAAACCTAAGCATAACCGCTATTTCAAAGGAAAGGGTTTGACGGGTATGGGCATTGCCATCATCTAGTTTTTCTATGAGACGACGGTATTCTATATAAGCATTTGCGCTTGCAAGTTTGCTAAAAGAATAACCTGCGCTTGGGCGAATATACCATTCATGCGAGCGCACCGGGATGCTGTGAAATACTCTTTTAAGTTCAGGAGTATAGCTTGTTCGTTCACCGCCATCTGGCATTTGCACCACAGTGTGCACCCCAGCAGTTGTTCCGTTTGCAGGCTCATAAGGGTCAAAATTTTCAAAAGGAGCATAATCTTCCTTAATAAGTTTTCTATAATTATAACCGCTTGAGAGTTTTAAGTCTATATCGTTGTCTAACTTTATGTACCAGCGCCAAAGTTGAAAACCTCTTTTAGCTTTAAGAGAATAAGATATTGAAAGTTCATCTCCAGCTGCATAACCTCTATCCACAGCTTTGTCCGTATATAACCAAGGAATTGTTATGTAATAATCTTCATCTTTTTCTTTCCAACCTTCCGTATCTGGCAATTCCATTTTTGCTCGCCTCACCTGTTCTTCTGTTTTTACCCTAACACTGTTTTCTATTCGTATGTTGCCCTGCGTTAATACACTTATGCGAATGAGTGGGTTAAAATCTATTGTGGTTAGCCATTCATCTTCCGCGCTTTGATAAGGACGAACTGTGCGACGTTCCTGATAGTCAAAACGGTGCGAAGTTGAAAGGCTGCGGAGTTTGCCCTTGAAAAAATCAAAGCGATGCGCAAAATTTGGAATATTCACCCCCACTCCAATTCTTGGCCAAGTTGTTGTTGTGTCTATGTATAAAGGATTTTCTCTTGTTTGCCTGAATGTCTCTGTCCAAGTTAAATCTCCCTTAAGACCAATATCCCACCAAGGCAAAGTGAGCGATGTGCTGCTTGTTAAATTGCGTCTAATGCTATGCTCAAAGCGGCCCTGATACACAATGGTATCTGTATTCTTGTTTCTGTACTGCGCAAAACCTTCGTAATCTTCTCTTGTTTTTAGTCCCATATCTCCGCTGACTAAGTTCCAAAAACCTCTGCTGCGATAACCATCGCCAAAGCCAAGCCCAAACAAATAGTATTGAAACGGATCCACGCCCTGCTCTTCGTATAATTGCCAAAGTGCAAAATCCTCGCCATTTGTTTGCAAATCCACACTCCATGTACTGCGAATTTCCTGCCATTTCAATTTTTCAAAAAAATCGCTAACGGCATTTTTCCCAGCTATGCCAGCAAGTTGCTGCAATCTTAAACTTGGAGAAAACTCAAAACGATTGTTTTGCTGAATTGTCCAGAAATTCTTTGAAAGCATCTCTTCATCATAAAAATCAAACCGATTCGGAATTGATTTATTCTGCGTAAATCCGCTGTTAAAAGAAAATCTCATTGGCAAAAAGGGAATCCAGTCTGCCGAGAAATTTGCCCTGAAATCTTGCCTGCGGTTTCGTTCATTGCGCAAAATCCCATAAGACCGGCCATATTCCCTTGAACCAACGCTATCTATTTCGTACGAATAAGCGGTTTGGTATATGGTATCTTGTGCCCCTGTGGTATCATTGGTGATAATTTGCAAGGGAAATTCGTAAGAAACTTCTCTCACATAAACTCTTCTGTCGGTGTGATCGTGGTCAAAAATAAAATTTTTGGCAAACAAACCACCCTCTCCATTTGGGTTGAAAAAATCTTCCCCCGCAAAAGCCTGTCTATCGCCACCTGCATGCATATCGCGGTTTATATTTAAAGTATAATTAAGGCTTAAGAAGGGTAAAATATTCCAGCGTATATCTGCTTTATGAGACAAGTCCGTTGTGAAATTCGTTATTTTTTCCACTTGAGGTTCTAAAAAATTCGGATCTCTCTCTTGATTTTCACTTCTGCTATAAGACAAGTCCATTAACGTTAAATCAAAGGTTCCTGGCCATAGCTCAACAGGTAGGCTTTTGTTGCCAAACAAATAGATATTGCTTCGTTCAAGAGGTCCAAGCTTATATTCCAAAACTGTATTGTACTGGTAAAGACTATCTGCGATTTTTGCTGAACGCCGCTCGGTTTCCCTATAAGAATAATTCAAAGCAGGCCGTTCCAAAAATATTTGCCCTAAAACTTCCTGAAAAATATTGTCATTTTTTTTGTAATCTTTGCTAAAACCAATGGATAATGTTTTTGAACGAGAAAAGCTCTGATATCCCTTGGACTGAGAAGCTTCTCTCAAAGAACGCTCTTCGTTTGTATCTTTAACTTCCAAACCAAATGTTGCAAAATCTCCAAACATATCAAAAGCGTTATCTTGGCTAAGAGCTATGTCATCGTCTGGTTTTAAATAAGGGCGAAGCGTTGTGGAACTATAGCCAACTCCAAAAGGCAAACGCAAACCATAATCATCTTTAAAAAACTTGTTGATGTTTAGGCTTGCAGTTCCATTTACATCCAAACGTGTATTCGCTTCGCTGAGCGTTGGTTTGGGGCTTTTTCCATCTGTTTTAAGTGTTGCAAAATTTCCGTCTTGGTAGCGCAATTCGCCAGAGATAGAGAAAACATCGGCAAAATCAAGCTGCCCATGCGTTCTTGTGGCATAACCCCAGGCATTGTTTATCCCAGAAAGCCGCAAATCGTTAATCCAAAAAGTTCCATCCAAATCTTCCAAAGACGCATCACTATCTGCTATAATAACAAAACGTATCCAGTTAATGCTGCTGTTAGAAGGATTTCCCACAACTTTTATTATTTCTTTTCTGTTATCCCTAGTTAATGTATCTATTCTCGTATTAAAAAACTGCCTCCCTATTTTCAAATCTGAAAATTTGGCAAGCGGCAGCGAAAAAGCATTTGCCCTCCAATTATTTTCGTGGCAGTCCTGAATTCGTTCTCTATCGCTGCATTCAATCTTTTCAGGCTTAAAAGACCACTCGTAATAATCCTGGCTGCCTTCCAGCCCGCCACGACCAAATTGCAAGGCGAATCTCACAGGTGTTTTTGTTGCTTTAGTTTCGTAATGTATTTCCATTTTGATATTGCTATAAGAAGTAAAATCTTTAACTTCGTTTTCAAAAAATTTAGTAGCACTCACAGCCTGCCCCGGATGCAAACCACCATATTCCAAAAGCAAGCTCTGTTCCTTTAAGGGAGCACCTGTATTTTGGTCTCTTTCTAAAGGAGTATTTGGCGACCTGAAATAAGCACCAATATTATCGCGATTATTTATTACCTGAACTCTCAAATAATTGCTATCTGGAACAACAACCGCACCCGGAGCTTGAATTTCAGCATTCATTTCGCCGGTCACAATTTCAGTAACAGGATTAGATGTTATTCCAAATTCATTGTTTCCAGAATTCTCTATCCATTCATTCCCCACAATTTTAAAATCCGCTATTTGCACTCTGCCTTCTGCAATACCACGCCCTAAATTTCCATACCAAAGCCTTGTGGAAACAGCTTCTGCCAAAATATTTGTTGCAGAAATACCAGTTCCAGATACTATTGTATCGAATTTATCCAAAGGTATGCGAAACTTGCGCCAGCCGTTTTGCAATTTTTCAAACTGCGTTGCATCTTCTGTGCTCAAATCTATTTTATAACGCACAAAACGAATTTCTGTGTCTAACTGACCATTGCGATTTATGTCTTCGCTATCAAAAGTTCTCTCCCCAGCATTGCCCTTTGTGCCGTTAATCTGGGGTGGCGGGTCGCTTAAATCTAACAACTTGGAATCAAACTTATCTCTTGCAATATCCGTGTTTCCGCTGGCAATATTTTCTGCCCTTAAAGTATCAGAACGGCACTGGGCATAGCGGCAATCCCAAGTTACCAACTTTCCATCCACACCTGCAGCAAATCCCAAACCCATATCATTACGCGGTTGCGTTGTGCCCGGCAAAGCTTCGGAATACAGCATATTATTATCAGGTTCATAACCATTTATGCTTATAGCTTCGCTAATCAAACCTAAATCAACATACAAAGAACCCACATTTCCCCTAACCACCATTTCTATATATCTCTTTTGCGATAAATCTTGATTGTATGTGCTGTTTGGCCTCATAACCCCACCCCAGCTTTTGCCGCTTAAATTATCGTTTGGCCTTAATCTAAAACTCAAAATAGTCAGTTCTCTATTGTCCACATCGGTATTGCCAACCGGAGTATAAATATGCCTGTAACGCATGGAAGTGTTGCTGTGCCACACAAATTCCCCAGCGTACTTGTAACCCAAGTGCTCAATGTATGTGGAAGGGTCATCTGCAATTCCGCCAGGAGGGCTTGCCTTGAACCACATAAGCCTAGCAAGCGGATATTGCAAACTAAGTGAACTTCCCTCAAAATCATCTATCAAGGCAGACTTTCTCGAATTTGTATTTGAATTATGATAGGTTGCTGCCAATTCCCCCTCAAAGCTCCATCTGGATTTTTCCTTGGAATCTATGAAAGGAACGGCATTTATCATTTTATCCATTACTTGCGAACTATCCCTTAAACGCAAATTTGTTCCAAACAAAAGCCCCGAAAAAGGCTCGCCGCCAAGGCGCGGATTATCGGTGCTGACATTTTGATTTTTGTAAAGAGCGGTTAAACCAAAAACAGAGCCCTCTGCAAATGTCTTTAGCGGATATTCTGCTCTTGCTCCCAAAAGCAATTTGCTCTGAAGCTCAAAAAGAGGTTCGCATTCAAAATTAACCGTTATCTCCTTGTTCGGGTCTAAAGCGCGCTCGCTTATAAGCTCAATTTGCCCAAGTTCGTAATTCACCTGATAATCCACATCTCTAACCAAAACTTCTGAACCAGCCTTTAATTTTTCCGAATTCGGGGCAATATCCAAACAACCGCCGCCACCAACCGAATAGCTGCTGCTTGGGTCTCTAACGCTTATGCTTGTGCGCCTGCGTTTTCCAACAGACTCAAAATAATAAAGGGGCTGGTAAAGGTTCAATTCGCGCATAGGCCTTGTGTAAAGCGAAGCCATTGTGGCAGAAGAATCCACATTTCGTAAAGGTTCAAGGCAACGTTCTCTTGCTGCTGCTGCTGCATTTGCATGAGAAAGACCTCTATTATTTATATACCATCTTATCTCCTGACAAGGCAATTGCATATCTCCGGTATATTCACCGCCTTCTTTGAGAAATATGGATACATCGTTTGTTAAAATTGTTCCATTTGAAGAATCTGCAACACCCAGCGTTCTTAAGAAATCAACTGCGGTTCTTGAACGGTCTTTCATTTTCAAAATAAAATTACTTGCATTTTCAGAAGAAACTCCAACATTGTAAGTATTTCTAAGCATCAGTTTTTCTATGTCTATTAAATCAGAAGAAGCGAGATCATATTGAACAAGCAAAACCTCATCTCCACGGTTGCTTCTGACCATAGATGTTGAACGGTCTGTTGGGTCACCAGCCCACGAAACCGCCACAAGCATACCTTGGTTTCCGCCTTTAAGCCTCAAAATTCCGGTGTTTGCATCAAAAACATAATCTGTTCCGCTTTGCATTTCTGTAAGTGGAAGCCCCGTTTTTCTCACAGCAGCACTGCTACCCGGCGGAAAATATACACCAACTACATTTTCTATAGTTGTATTTTTGTTGTTTAAAGAGCTTGGAGGGTTTCTTCTGTAAACCTTTAAACCATCTAGCTTCAATCGTGGCGGAGAGCCGCCGTTTATCTTTGCATTTATATAAGCTTCCCTCATGCTATGAGTTAAAAAGTAATATTTATAAGCACTGAAATGCTTGTCGGGAACCTGAAATTCCGTGCTTTCATCTCTGCCCCTTATGGTATAACTCTCTTGACTGCCAGCATCTTGAGAGGCAATTGTGGTTAAGCGCCAGTTGCCAAATTTCATATCTGCCTTTATTCCAAACAAGCCTTGATGCTGTTCGGCATAGCCTGTTAGCTCCGTGCCAGCTAAACTTAAAGAGGTGCTGCCCGCTTCCAGCCTTTGCAAAACATAATCTTCAAATTCGCCAGGAGTAGCCTCTGCATAAACTATGCGAACCCTATTTCTCACGCCAAGCCCGCCCTCTGTGTTATTCAATTCAACAGTAATATTCCTGCCAATTTTGCCCTGCACAATAAAACTAGGAACATAAGAGAGGTTTGGGTTTGGCCAAAGGCTGTTTTCGCGGCTGCCAGGAGCATCGTCTAAAGTTCCAGTGCCGTGAAGGCGAATATCCATTGAGCCCTGCAACAACAGTTGCGGACGGTCAAAGCCAAAATCTTTCATCCAATTGGGTATTTTCATTGGGAGTGATATATTAAAAAGAGAACCTTCCTCATCATCGCTGGCTCCGCCATTATTTTGCCCTATAAATGAATTTAGCCAAAGCCTATTGAACCCTATATCATACATATCCATTGAATAGTCGGCAAGTTCGGGATAATAAGCCTCCCAAAGAGGCAAAGTATCTCTGCTTATGCTATTTACAGCCCCGGCCTGCACAACGCTTGTTCTGCTCTCAAAATCTATCCCATGCTCATACACCACCGCAGGCTTGGAAGATTTGAGCGGAGCACCGCTAGAAATTCCCTTTACTGGAAGCAACCCGTTAAGCGGCTCTGCCTGAGGCGGCAAAGGAATGTATTGCATTTGACTTTTTGCAACAGAATCGCTAGGACCGGCAAAACAAAAGCCTGCCCACAGCAGAAGCACTGCTACGATTACCGTTTTGGGAAACATTGTTGTTGAAATTTAGAAAATTATTATTAGCTCAATTTTGCAGATAAAACAGGTTTCTTGGATATCCAGACCCTTTGCCATAAGCAAGGGCAAACCCTGCCACGAAGTGAAAGTGGCAGGGATGATGGTTATTAATTGTCATAATATCTAAAAAATGTATTGCAATCAACATCTTTTAGTGCTTGGTTATAGAGGTAATAAGTTATATCAAAATCATCCTCATCATTTTTGCAGGTTTTTACATATCCGGCTGGGCAAGATCCGAGAAATTTGCTACCATTGTACGTTGCGTCTGATTCGCATTCTTTTTTATATTGACCAACGGTAATTCCTGCTGATGCTAAAGAGAGAGACTCGCAAATCTCAATAGAAGAATTTTGAAACTTAGCAGTGTGTTTACACGCACCCGTGCCACCTTCGTCTTTATCATCGGAGCAGGAAAGGGTGAATATTAAGGCAAGCCCGAAAGTTGCCGTGAGTGCGATTTTAGAGAAAGATTTTCTCATTGTGTACCTCCATTGTTTAGGATTATTTCCAAGCGGAATTGCCTGAAATCGTTTATAACCATAGCCGATTTTTTGGCTAATGCAAGTAAAAATTAGAGTTATAGGGGGGGGGGGGGGGGGGGGCACGAGTAAAAGGTTTGCAGAAAAAACATTCAGGGAGCTTGCACCGCAAGCCCTAGTGTTAAATGTTATTTTACTGATAAAAGCCATATTCATATAATATAGTAAAAAATTACCTCAACATCTTATACGCAGCCTGTGCTTGCAAAGTATCGCCCTGATTGTAAAAAGCGTGACCAACGTTCTCTATGCCTATCCTTGCCGTGGCACTGCCAGCCTTCATAGCTCTTTGATAATGCTCCAAAGCCTCGCCGTATCTCTTTTGCTTAAAATAAATCTCTGCCAAATCAATCTCTAGCTCTTTAACCCCGCTGCCTATGGCAATGCCCTGTTCCAAAGTCCAAATAGCCATCCACGGCGAATTGCCGCTTTCGTAAAGCCCAGCCAAATATCTGCGGGCGCTGTAGTTTTTGCTGTCCAAATACAAGCCGTTTTCCATGGAGCGAATAGCGGCTTTCAAGGAATCTTGCTGCAAATAATAATAAGACAAAGTATAGTGCAAATCGGGGGAAATATTAACGCTTTTTTGCAGAGCTTTTTGCAGAATTTCCGTAGCTAACGGATAATTCCCTGTTTGGCGGGCACATTCCGCAAGCCCAAACCAAGCCTCCAATCTATCGGGATTTTCGTTTATAGTTTGCTCAAAATATCTCTCCGCCAAAAGGAATGATTTTAAATTCAAATACGAAGAAGCAAGAGCATAATTCAAATGCTCGTTGTTTTCGCCAAGCTCCACTGCCCTGCCATAATATGCCACCGCCTGCCCGTAATCACCATAAGAATACGAAATATCGCCCAAAAGTATCCAAGGTTTTGCAAAACTAGGCGCAAGCTCTGCTGCCCTTTTATATGCCACTATCGCAACGTGATTTTGCTTGAGATGAACAAGAGTATTGCCCAAATTAAACCAAGCATAAGGTTCCATCTGCTCATTCTTTATAGCCGCCCTATAAGCAGGAACCGCCTCCGCATATTTACCTGCATCATAAAGCTCATTTGCTTTCTTAAAATAATCTTCCGCTCCATAAGAAGAAGCAAAAAGCAGAAAAAAGAAAAAAACAAATTGCATTAATTTCTCTTGTAATCGTCGTCCATTCTAATAATATCATCTTCGCCATTATATTCGCCAACTTGAACTTCAATAATTATCAAAGGCATTATACCCTCATTTTGCAAGCGGTGAAGCGTACCCGCAGAAATATAAATAGACTCGTTCGGGCGAACATAAGTAATTTCTTCCCCAATGGTGGCTGTTGCCATTCCGCTAACAACAACCCAGTGTTCCGAACGGTGCATATGTTTTTGCAAAGACAATCGCTCGCCGGGGTTTACGCAAATGCACTTAACCTTGAAACGCTCTCCTTCGTCAATCACTTCGTAGGTTCCCCAAGGGCGAATCACGGTTTGCGGGGTATGCAACAAATCCGAATGTTTTTCTTTTAAATTATCAACCAGCTTTTTCACCTTTTGGCTGCTGGCAAGAGGCGCAACCAAAAGAGCATCTATGGTATCCACTATCATCATATTTTCCAAATCTATGGTGGCTATTTCCCTACTTGATGTGGGGTTACCCATTATCAGGCAGTTTTTGGAATTTATGGATGTGTGGTATGGATATTCTGTGTTGCCATCTATATCGTGCGGAAGCTCCTTGTAAAGACTTTCAAAACTGCCCAAGTCCGACCAGCCTATTGAACAGGGAACAACGCTCACTTTCTTGGATTTTTCCATAACTGCATAGTCTATGGAATCTGCTGGGATATTCATCATATCTTCGTGGTGAACGCGAACTAGTGAATCTTCGGCAGCGGCTTTTTTGCGAGCTTCTTTGCAGGTGTTGAACATATCGGGCGCATATTTGTTTAGCTCCTCCAAAAACACTCCTGCCTTAAAGCAGAATATTCCGCTATTCCAATAAAAATTACCCTCTGCAATGTATTTTTTTGCGGTTTCCAAATCTGGTTTTTCAACAAATCTTTTAACGTTTTCGCCGTATGCTTCTATATAGCCATAACCTGTTTCCGGCGCTGTTGGCTTTAAGCCAAATGTAACCAAATTCCCAAGCTCTGCAAGCTCCCCTGCCCTTTTCACCGCTTTTGAATAGCTTTCGGCATCTCTAATGAGGTGGTCGCTTGGAGAAACAAGAACTACATCGTTTGGAGACAAACCAAGGCAAGCAAGGGCAATGGCAGGTGCTGTGTTTCTGCCTATTGGTTCCAGCATAAAACTAGTTTTGTCAAGACTTATTGCCTGCAATTGCTCACGGGCTAAAAAATATTGCTCTGCGTTGCTAACTATGCACTGCTTGGAGCAAAAACCGCTATTCACAAGTGCAATGCGCTGAAACAAGGAATGATCACCAAAAATTTTAACAAACTGCTTGGGCAAAAGAGTACGGCTTATAGGCCAAAGTCTGGTTCCTGCACCGCCGCACAAAATGAGGTTTATCATAAAGTGTAAATTAGAAATATTTTCTACATTCCCCCTATGCGTAAATGGACTATCGACGACTCCCGCGAGCTTTACAATGTAAAGGGTTGGGGGGTATCTTATTTTGACATAAACGAAGACGGTCATGCGACTGTTTCACCTTTAAAGGAAAACGGGCCTACCATAGACCTCACCGAAATAATGAAAGACCTGGTTCGCAAGGATATTGCGACTCCGGTGCTTTTGCGTTTTCCAGATATTTTGGATTCCCGCATTGAAAAGATAAATAGTTGCTTTGAAAAGGCAATTGAGGAATACAAATTTGGAGGGCATTTTTACAATGTGTTTCCCATAAAGGTAAATCAGCAGAGAGCTGTTCTGGAAGAGGTTTTGCAGCACGGGAAAAAATTCAATATAGGCTTGGAAGCAGGCTCTAAATCTGAACTTCATGCCGTGCTTGCTAATGTGGATAACCCAAAATCTCTTATTATTTGCAATGGCTATAAAGACGAAGATTTTTTAGAGCTTGCCCTGCTTGCACAAAAAATGGGAAAGAATATTTATTTGGTTGTTGAAAAATTAATTGAGTTATCCCTTATAATAAAGCTCTCCAAAAGATTAAAGGTAAAACCCAATATAGGCATTCGCATTAAACTCGCCAGCAGCGGCTCCGGGCATTGGGAAGAATCTGGAGGTTATCAAAGCAAATTTGGGCTCAACAGCTCGGAACTCATAGATGCACTGCAAAGGCTAAAAAAGAGCGGATATGCAGATTGCATGAAACTCATACATTTTCATTTGGGTAGCCAAATAACCAATATACGCCACATAAAATCCGGGCTTCGCGAAATTGCGCAGTTCTATGCAGAAATAAATGCGCTTGGGTTTAAAATAGAGTTCGTCGATGTTGGCGGCGGCCTTGGTGTGGATTACGATGGCACAGGCAGCACACGTTCCAGCTCTGCAAATTACTCCGTGCAGGAGTATGCAAACGATGTTGTTTATGCCATTGCAGAAACCTGCAATAAATTGGGGCTTGTGCATCCCAACATAATAGCAGAAACAGGGAGAGCATTAACAGCTCATCACAGTTTGCTGGTTTTTGATATTTTGGAAAAAACCTCCCCTGCATATTTTGAAGATGTAAAAAGAGAAATAACAGACGAAGACCCCGATATTCTAAAAGACCTGCACACCATTTATATGGGGCTTAAACAAAAAAACCTAAATGAAAGCTGGCACGATGCAATTCAAATGCGAGACGATGTTCTAAACAATTTCAGCACAGGTGTGTTGAGTTTGGAAAACCGCGCCATTGCAGAGCGTTTGTTTTGGTCTATTGCGCGCAAAGCCTGCCGCATTGCAAAAGATATGCGCCACGCACCTTATGAGCTAGAAAATGCTTTGCCCCGAATGCTTGCAGACAAATACTTCGGGAATTTTTCCCTTTTCCAAAGCCTGCCAGATGCCTGGGCAATAGACCAAATTTTCCCCATTATGCCCATACAACGCTTAAACGAAGAACCCACCGTAGATGTGACAATTCAAGACATCACTTGCGATAGCGATGGGAAAATTGAACTCTTTGTAAATCGCGGCGGAGAAATAACCAAAACCCTTTCTCTTCATCATTTAAAAGAAAAAGAGCCTTATTACATATCCGTTTATTTGGTTGGAGCATATCAAGAAATTTTAGGCGATTTGCACAACCTCTTTGGCGACACAAATGTTGTTCATATATCCTGCAACGATACCTCTTATGAAATAGAGAAAATAATAGCCGGAGAATCTGTTTCTGATGTTTTGGAATATGTGAATTTTTCCGATAAATCCCTTGTACGCACAATGGAAAACTGGGTTAAAGATGCCGTTCAAGACGACAAAATATCCAAACAAGAAGGCAGGGAATTTTTGAGCATTTACCGCTCCGGCTTGTATGGATATACGTATTTGGAGTAAATATTTTGATATAAAATTCCGTGAAATTTACTATATTCTAACATGAAATTTCACCCAAAAGAGGTTTTTATGGCTAAAAAGAAAATTGCGCTTGTGGGCGCAGGGCAAATAGGCGGTACAATGGCACTTGTACTGGCACAAAAGCAGCTTGGCGATGTTGTGCTTGTTGATGTTGTGGAAGGCGTGCCTCAAGGCAAAGCCCTAGACATCATGGAAGGCCGCCTGTCAATAGGTACCAGTGTAACCCTAACCGGCACAAATAACTATGATGACCTTGCAGGGTCAGATGTAGTTATTGTGACGGCAGGCGTTCCGCGCAAACCAGGCATGACTCGCGATGACCTTTTGAACATCAATTACGGCATTATTGAAAAAGTTGGGCAAGCTCTTAAAAAAACAGCACATGATGCGTTTGTCATAGTTGTGACCAATCCTTTGGATGCAATGGTTTATGCAATGCAAAAAGTTACAGGTTTTGCTCCAGAAAAAGTTGTTGGCATGGCTGGCGTTTTGGACAGCAGCCGCTTGGCTTGCTTTGTTGCCATGGAGCTCGGCGTTGCGGCAGACGATGTTCAGGCTGTTGTTATGGGCGGTCATGGCCCTTCTATGGTTAGCCTTTACGACTTCGTTTCCGTTAGCGGCATTCCGCTTCCACAGCTTATGAGCAAAGAAAAATTCGACGAACTTTCCAAACGCACCGCAATGGCTGGAGATGAAATTGTGCAGCTTTTGAAAACAGGTTCGGCTTTCTACAGCCCAGGGCTCTCTGCAATTAAAATGGCAGAGGCATATTTGCTGGATAAAAAAAGCGTTGTAACTTGCGCAGCAGAGCTCAACGGGCAATATGGCGTTAACGGGCTGTATTGCGGAGTTCCGGCGATTATCGGTGCAAAAGGCATTGAGAAAATAATTGAAGTTAAAATGAACGATGCCGAAAAAGCCGCTTTTGCCAAATCCGTAGAGGCCGTTAAAGGCAATGCGGAATGGGTGGATAACAAGATAAAAGGATAATGTCTGCAGAAAACATAAGGCGGCGTTTGGTTGTTAAGCTAGGCGGAAAGCCAGACGCCGTATATATTGACAAAATAAGCAATTATTTGCAAGAACATGAAAAAGCAAAAAAAGTTGAAGTTCAATTAATAACCCGTTCAAGAAAAAAAAACACTCTTATATTTACCTTGGATAATGGAGAGATGTATGAGTTGTATAACTATGCAGACCCTCCAAAAGACAGACCAATACCAAAAGGCGAGAAACCGCCAGAAATACAAATTCGCAAAATTGATAAAATAGAAGAAGAAGTGGATTCTGGTCCTTTTACCATAGTGGACTTTGTTATGTGGTCTATATATACGGGGCTCGTTGTGTTGAGCGCAATGCTGGCTTGGCTTCTTTATAATTTTAAGTTTGAAACTTATTGAAGAACTTCCAAAATTTTGCCCGCAATTCCGTTGCCCGAAAGTCCAAGCATTTCTCTCAATTCATCAATTTCCCCTTGCTCAACAAAAGAATCTGGAAGCCCAATGCGAACCAAGCGCGGTGCTTGTTTCATTTCTGCAAGTATTTCTGCTATTGCAGAGCCAAAGCCACCAGTTGTGGAATTGTCTTCTGCCGTTGCAACAATTTGGTGTTCTTTAAAAAGAGCTTGGTATGCTTTTATATCCAGCGGTTTTACAAAACGAGCATCTATTATTGTGGGTTTAATGCCCTTTTTTTCCAAAACTCCGGCTGCATCAAGGCATTTGGCAAGCACAAAGCCAACACCAATCAGCAAAACCTTGTTCCCTTTGCTAACAACACGAAAGGTGCCAATGGGAAGTGCCGAAAATTCAGTGCGAATTTCGTTTGTGTAGGTAACAGCTCTGGGGTAGCGAAGCGCTATTGGCCCTTCTTTATATTGAGTTGCTGTGTAAATCATATTGCGCATTTCGTTTTCATCTGATGGTGCCATAATCACCATATTGGGGATTGTACGCAAATAAGATAAATCCAAGGCTCCGTGGTGAGTTGGTCCATCTGAGCCAACTAAACCAGCTCTATCCAAAATAAAAACAACAGGCAAATTTTGAAGTGCAACATCGTGTATTATTTGGTCGTAAGCTCTTTGCAGGAATGTGGAATATATAGCAACAATAGGGGTAAAACCCTCGCAAGCAAGCCCGGCGGCAAATGTAACAGCATGTTCTTCTGCAATGCCAACATCAAAAATCCTATCCGATAATTCAGGGTCTTCTTTTAATATGTTTAACCCGCAGCCGTCTAGCATGGCGGCAGAAATACCTATTATTTTTTTATCTTGCTTTGCAAGGGTGAGCAGAGTTTTTCCAAAAATAGATGTTAGGGTTGGGCGAGGTTTTTCCACTATCACAGTACCGTCTTCTATGTGGAATGGATCTGGACCGTGCCATTTTGTGGGGTTGGTGGTTGCGAGTTCATAGCCTTTGCCTTTTTGTGTTAAAACGTGAACAAGGCAAATCTCCGGCAATTCTTTTATGCCATTTAATGTATCTATCAATTCTTGCAAATTGTGCCCGTCAAAAGGTCCAAAATAGCGCACATTAAAATCCCTGAAAAACTGCCCCGGGCTTACCATATTTTCCAAAGCTAATTTCCCGCTCTCCATAAACTCCCGCAGCTTGCCGCCGCCTATATGTTCGGGAATGGAGCGCAAAAATTTACCGATTTCTTCTAAAGAGTGGCTGTGTTTAACAGATAGATTGCTAAATAATTTTGAAAGAGCTCCCACGCTTGGGCTTATGCTCATTTTGTTATCGTTTAAGATAATGGTAAAATTCTTTTTCGTGTGCCTTGAATTGTTCAAAGCCTCAAAAACCATTCCGCCAGTCATTGAGCCATCGCCTATAACCGCTACAACATGATTGTTTTTTTGAATAATATCACGTGCAACAGCAAAACCAAGAGCCGCAGAAATGGATGTGCTTGCATGCCCGGTGCCAAAGGGATCGTAAATGCTTTCGTTTCTTTTTGGAAAGCCAGAGATTCCACCCCTTTGCCTCATGGTGAAAAATTTTTCATAGCGGCCTGTTAGCAACTTGTGTGCATAGGCTTGGTGCCCAACATCCCAAATCAAAATGTCTTTTGGGGTGTCGTAAACATAGTGCAGGGCAATGGCAAGTTCAACGGTTCCGAGGCTAGACGATAGATGCCCGCCGTGCTCAGATACCTGCCGCAGAATGGCAGCCCTAATTTCGTCTGCCAGAGCTTCTAGCTCCTCTATGCTTTTTTCTTTTATGTCTTTGGGGGAACTTATGTTCTCAAGTTTCATCTCATGGAAATATAGTAAAATACTTTATTTCCATTTATACAACCCAAGCATTCCAAGCGGCACAGCGGCTGTGAAAAGTGGAATTTGGATTATTTCAACAAGGGGCAAACACCATAAAAGTTTTAGAGAGCGCAAGCGGAGCGCACCCGTGAAAAGCAATAAGAAATCTGCGGCAAACTTTATGGCAAAAGGAATCAAAAAACAAGCAGGTAAAATCCCAAAGAGTACAAGCCACGGAGAAACAAAAAGCCAAACAAAAAAAACATAAATGCAAAACAAAAATGCACAGTAAGCCTTGTTCTCATACTTTGCCCCATTGCTCCCCCAGCGAGCGCGTTGCTGCAAAAGTGCTTTCCACGAATCAACTGGAGCGGTTGGCATAACTGAACTCGAATCCCAGTTATAGGCAAATTTTGTTCCCTTGATTTTTGCCATTCTGTGAATGAGCATATCATCATCGCCAGAGGCTAAGTCGTAAAGCCCTTCAAATCCACCGCATTTGAAAAACAAATCTCTGCTGTATCCAAGAGATGCAGCGCTGGCTATAAGAGGCTTGTTGCGATTATATCCGGCTGCTTCAATTAAGGTAAAGCCAAGAGTCTCCAATTTTTGGTATGAGTGCAAAAAACTTTTATTGCCATTGTTTGCCTTTGAACCCTGCACAACAGAGGCACCGCAAGCATAACAAGTAGCCATTGAATTTAACCAGTTTGTAGGAGGAAAGCAATCTGCATCCATTATCAAAAGAAATTCTCCTTTTGCGGCTAAAAAACCTGCATTCAAGGCTCTTTTTTTGGGCGATGCAATTTGAGAACAGTTTTGCGGAATATCTATAACCGAAAAATTTGGATGCGTTTCGCAAAAATTCTTGACAATTTCCGGTGATTTATCCGTTGAACGGTCGTTTACAATTATCACCTCCCATTCCCCTGCATATTTTTGAGCATTCACGGCATTCAAGGTGCTTTCAATGAATGTTTCTTCGTTTCGCATTGGGATTACTATGGAAACCGAGGGTAGCTGGGAGCTAAGGGTTGAGAATTGGGAGTTGGTTTTTAGCAGACCAAGCCATAGATATAGCATTAGTCCGAGGTAGGCAAAGGATAAAAGGAAAATGAGAGTTAAAAAAAACATAGTTGAAATCTATGCCTTGAGATGGTCAGGCAAAGTATCTTTAACAACCCACACCTTTCCGGCTTCCACAAAATCAACCTTAACCGCAGAACCCGCCACTATAAAATCACTCCTAGATTGGGCATCAAACATTTTGTCCATAAACTTTGCATGGCCGCAAGGTCGTAAATCCGTTAAGGCTACGCCTATATCGCCTTTTTTTATCTCTTCCACAAATTCTTCAACTGGGGAATGGGCTTTAGACAAATCTATTTTGTTTACTGGAGTTAAAGAATCTGGAAGCATTGGAATTAAATATTTTGAAGCGACAATGGGCAAAGACAAGGCTAGCACCGCGCATAGCATTATATACATCAAGCCGTATTGCCAATTTGAGAGAGAACCCAGCTGGGGTGCAAAATTTGGCAAATTTGAACCATCAAAAGACAAAGCAAGAGCTGCTACAAAGCACAGTATGCCAAGCGCACCGCAAATCATAAGGCCTGGCAAAATAAAAATTTCGAGAAGCATAAATACTACGCCTAAGCAAAGCAGAACAAGGGGCAATTTATCGTGCAAGTTGCTAGCATATTGCCCCAAAAACACGGTAGCCAAAAGTACAATGCCAATAACGCCAAAAACGCCAAAGCCAGGTGTTTTAAATTCCATATAAAGCGCACCAAAGCCCAGTATCATTAAAATACCAGATATTGCACCTATGAATCTCGTAAGTTTTTCTGCCCAAGATATTTCAATAATCTCGGTTTTTGTTATGCCCAGCTCTTTTTTAAAAGCCTCTATGTTTTCTGGAGTTCCTTTTGAAAATTTTAAACGCTGTGCCTCTTCATTTGTCATTGTCAAAAGTTCTCCTGCCCTTACCAGAGTTTTTTTGCTCGGCCATTTTTTTTGCTCTTCTTCGGACATATCGTTATATTCGGCAACGTTTATGTAAATTGTTGTATCTTTGCTTGAAAGCTCCATAACGCCCAAATCGGGGCTAACAAAGGCTTCTGAAAGCAAGCGCGGATGGCCGTTTCTCTCTGCCAAATTGCGGAATTTTGCCCTTAAAGGAGATTGTATTTTTTCGCCTACAATTTGAGGCTGGCCATCTGAGCTCTGTACTATGGGAGCACAATCGCCAATGGTTGTGCTAGGGAGCATATAGAGTTTGTCGCTTGAAAGCGCAATTAAGGCTCCTGCACTTATAGCCTTTTTTTGCACCAAGGTAACAGTTGGAATTTTTAAAGCTGTTATTGTGTCCACAATATCAAAAGCTGCATCCAAGCGACCACCAAAGGTATTTACCTCAAAAACTATTACATCTGGCTTTCTGGCAACCGCTTCTGCTATGGCACGGCGTGTATAGTCGTTCATGCCTGGATCCACATCGCCTTCAAGGGTTATCCAGGCAGCAGTTTTGCCTTCGCTTTCTGCACCAGCAAAAGCAAATATGGTGCCGATTAATATGAGAGTGAAAAAACGAAACATACTGCAAAATTAGAAAATTTCTAATAATGCACTATTGAATGTACGGGGCAATTTACTTTTATATTTTTGCGACCTTGCAAAAAATCAATTTCCACCAAAAATACCATTCCGCTCACCAAAGCTCCTTGTTTTTCCACTAAACGCGCAGCAGCAGAAATGGTTCCGCCTGTTGCCAGAACATCGTCTAGCAGCAAAACTTTATCACCCTTGTTAAAGGCATCTTTGTGAACTTCTATGGTTGCCGTGCCATACTCCAAAGAATAGTCTTCAGAATCTGTTTGCCACGGGAGTTTGCCTTTTTTGCGAATTGGAGTAAATCCGCAACCCAGTTCAAGAGCTATGCAAGGTCCAAAAAAGAACCCCCTTGATTCTATAGCCGCAACATTTTGAATACCAGCATCCCTAAAGGGCTCCGCCATTTTTTGAACGGTAAATTTAAGAGCTTCTCCATTAGACATAAGCGGCGTAATATCTCTGAAAATTACCATGGTCTGCGGAAAATCCGGAATATCACGAATAAAAGATTTAATATCCATGCCAAAAAATATAGTAAAACCTCAAACGTTTTCTAAATTATTGCTATGCCTATCTGTAGTATTGCGAAAAAATCCGCATTTTTAGCCCTTATTTGGGTAGTATCGGTTTTTGCGTACCAGAATGTGCTTGTACTCAATTCCTATAACCAAGGATTTGTAAAAACAGATGAAATTACCAATGCTATAAAGGATGTCTTGAAAAAAAACAGCCATGTGATTGTCCATATAGAATATATGGACATTTTAATTATGCCAGATATGCTGGCACAAAAAAACAAACTAAAGGAAAAGCGAGAAGAGCAAATTAACGCCGAATTGATGCATAAATATAAAGACATAAAATTTGATGTGATCATAGCCGTGGACCAAGCCGCATTTAATTTTGTGAAAAACCACGAAAACACATTGTGGGAAAGTATCCCTATAGTAGCTTGCGGTATAAGCAAGCAGCAAGCTCTATCCGTAAAGTTTGTAGAAGAACCTACAACGGAACAGCCAGAACCTTTGGATTCCGAAGCCATAGACGCATTATTAGAGGCAACAGATTCTATCGCAACAAAAAGATCCTTGTGGTCTGGCATTTATGAATTTTACGATGTGCCTGCTCAAATAGATTTTATACAACGCATACAAAACAAGGTTAAAAGAATTATATTCATAACCGATGGCACTAATGCCAGTGAAAATGTAAGGGAGCAACTGAATTCTACCCTATCTATGCAAAAAGACATAAATCTGGAAGAATTGAGAGAACCGCCACTGGATAATCTCGCAGAATACCTTACGCGTTTGAATCCAACACAAGATGCCGTTGTATTGGTAGGTGTAGAACTAAATGATTCCATTAAAAATCCTCAAAAATTATGGCAAGCCATAACCAAATATGTAGATAGCAACAGCACAGCTCCGGTATATTCATTCTGGGATATCGGAATACAAAACGGAATTATTGGTGGCAATATTATTCTTGCATCTTTAACTGGAAAAAATACAGGATTAATTGCCGAAGCAATTCTGTTAGGGAACGAGGCTTATAATTCTGGATTTAGAAGAAGCTCAAATATGCCTATGGTTGATGACCAGGCAGCTGCGAGCAGAAACTTGAAACTAGATAAGCTCCCTCCAGAAACCATTAGGCTTAACAAGGCAGACTCTTGGCTAAACATCAAATATCAGCAATATGTGTCAAATATGAAAAATGCCATTATTGCAGAACTTGTAATTATATTGCTCTTAGGATTTTCCTTTTACTCATATTTCAAATATTCAAACAGAAAACTGTTGCAAGAAAAAAATGCCGTTGAAAAGGCAAGCAAGGCAAAGAGCTTGTTTTTGGCTAACATGAGCCACGAAATAAGAAATCCTCTTAACTCAATGCTCGGATTTTCTGAATTGCTTTTGAATAAAAGCACAAACTTAAACGATGAGCAAAGGGAATGGTGCAATAACATAGAAACATCCTCTTACCATTTGCGAGACACATTTAACAACATACTCGATTTTTCAAAGATTGAAGCCGGAAATCTTAAAATAGAAGAAGAATGGGTTGATATATTTTCGCTATGCGATGATTTGATAAGCGTTTGCAGCCACTACCTCATTTACAAATCCATTAAATTTTATGTTTTGCCTTCTATTTATATGCCAAAATTTATAAAAACAGACCCAATAAGATTAAAACAGGTTTTGGTAAACTTGATTAGCAACGCGATGAAATTCACAAATCAAGGTTCGGTAAAATTATTAATTAATCCAGAAACAAAAGAAAATGATAGCAAAATACTTTTTGAAGTAATTGACTCCGGCATTGGAATTCCAAAAGAAAAAATTAAGAAAATATTTGAACCGTTTGAACAAATTGACTCCGGGCACACCAGAAAATACGGAGGTTCCGGGCTTGGCCTCACAATATCGCAAAACATTTTGCAAGCCATGAATTCCAATTTAGAAGTTCAAAGCGATAAAAATGGTAGCAGGTTTCATTTTCTTTTACCTGCTAAAGCAAAAGAAGAAGAATTCTATAAAAAATTCCTAAACGAAAAAAACCAAAAAGTTGTAATATATATTCTGGATAAAAAAGCGACATCGTTTATCAAAGAATGTGTAGAAGCAGTTGAAGGAATTGCAAAAGAAACTATGGACATAAAAAACATTTTTGATTTTAGCGAACAGGATTTGCTAATAGCCGAAGCTGACGAATTTTCTGATATTCAAATACAAAAAATTTCCAAACTGTACCCAAAGGTTATATTGATATTCCACGAAAAAAGCAATAGAATAGCTAATATAAAACAAAATTATCCAAAATTCGAATGCCTTTTATCTCCTGTGAAAAGCAGCGAAGCCATAAACGTTTTGCAAAGATTATACGCCAAGTAGGGGCGTATTGAATACGCCCTAAATGTGAAATGATTTTGCTTCTGCTATTTCTTTTTTGTAATCCAAGCTGCAATTTTTTGGCATTTTAAATGAGCCTAGCAAAGATTTCACTCTTGGCGTAAAAGCAGATGTACTTTTGTATTCCAAATAGGGAGTAACTATAACTTCTACCTTAATATTTTGCATATCGTTAGGAATATCCATTACTGGACTAAGCTCATTCGCAACCATTATTTTTTTCAAAGCTTGCATATATGCTCCTTGGCGTATCTATAAAAACGCCCCTCTTTTCGCTTGCCTTGCGGCTAGCGGTGGGCACGTTAAAGCGCCTTCAGTCTTGCAGACAACGAACACTGAGCAAGTCGCTCTTAACGTAGTAGTCGTAGAGGGCGGCCTCGTAGTAGTAGCCCATATCCCGTCCGTAGGCGTAGTTGTGATTGCCCTCGCTCGCACTCCACCAGTCGCCGTAGCGGTCGACAAGGCTGAAAACGCCGCCGGAACTGCCGTTGCCGCCGGGCAGAGCCGAAAATCCATACGAGTCCTGACCGTTGCCAGATTGTCCATTATAACTATTCCAACCTTTAGCCGCCTTCAAATACCTGCCTGCTGTGGTACTATAATAAGGGCTTTCCGTGCCATTTGTGCTATCCGCAGAACGATACAGCTTGTCCCAGTCCGCATTGCTGGGAATATGCCAGCCATTGGGGCATATTCCTTGATGTTTTGTGCCTATCTGCGAGGAGCAAGATTTGGAATTGCATCCGGCGGGCAATTTCATCGCTGTTTCCCAATCATACAGCCTGCCGTAAGTATCGCAAGTCGTAGTGTTCGCATCGCTCAGGCTGTCGCCATTGCCGCATTTGCTGCCTGCAACAGCATAATTCAAATTACGCTGGAACCAAGTTTGTCCTCCAATTACAACCGTCTTGTAAGTTTCACTCTCGTATGTTACAGGAGTACCATAAACAACATTGGGTTGAATTGTTAATACGCCGCCGCCTGACGAAGACGAGCCCTCAGGGCCGTCGCCGCCAGATGAGCAAGAAAAGGTGAATATCATAGCAAGCACTAAAGCTGCCAAAAATGCGATTTTATGATATTGTACTATCATAGCGTTACCTCCGTTTTATTGGGTGAAATGATGAAATTCCGAAATTTTTCTCTCAGATTTTGTGAATTTGTATATTCATTTGTATGATTAAAAAACGACATTGCTAACTGCAACGTCACCGCGGCAACCCTGAGGGATAAGGTTTATACATAAAAATCATAGCAAGTGTAAAAGATAGAAAAATTATACATGCCTCAAAGCTTCTGCAATTAGCTTGCCTGCATCTGCTTCTCTGCCTAAAATTTCAGCGGCTTTTTCCACCGCTTTCTTGGCACTGGGATCTTTTACCCCAAGAGTATGCAAAGCAAGCACAGCTTCTTGCTCTGCAAAAGGCAAACTCGCAGATGATTTTTCGCCAGCTGTTGCAGAAATTGAAAGCGCCTTGTCTTTCAAGGCAAGTACAAGCATTTCAGAAGTTTTTTTGCCAATGCCCTTTATTTTAGAAAGACCAACGGTATCTTCCCTTACAATCAAAGAGAGCAAATCTTCTGGAGAAATGGAACTTAAAATTCTCTGCGCCATTTTTGGCCCAATGCCATTGACCTCTATCATATTCAAAAATAATTCTTTTTCTTGTGTATCTAAAAAACCATAAAGGGTAAGAGAGTCTTCACGCACAACAAGGTGAGTCAAAAGCACCACTTCTAAACCTTCGCTAGGAAGCATTTCGCCTGTGCGGGCGCTCACATTAACGCCATAACCCACTCCACCGCACTCAACAACCGCAAACAAGGGAGCTTTATGTACAAGCAACCCGCGAAGCCTCTCTATCATTTCCATTCCCAGTCTGTACCACTCTTGGTATCTTTAATCACAACACCAATGGATAACAGTTCATCGCGAAGCCTGTCGCTCTCTGCCCAATTTTTTGCAATGCGTGCTACATTTCGTTTTTCTATCAATTCTTTTGCCATTGCTTCTTCTTCTGCAGAACGCTTTATTTTTGCCGGTTTGTTCAGCAAACGAAGTCCAAGAACATTGTCAAATTCCTTTATGAGAGCTGCTTTTTCACAGTCTTCTATCGATGAATCCGCAAGCATTAAATTTAATACCCCTATAGCAGCAGAAGAATTTAAATCATCTGCTATGGCATTTCTGAATGCCGAACTCCATTCCCTTGCCTCTACACTTCCAACCTTGCCTTCAATGCCAATGAAATGGTCTGTTTTTCTTCTCAGCGCGGTCAAAGAATCCATGGCGTTTCCCATTGCTTCCCAGCTAAAATTCAAATAATTTCTATAATGGCTCGTTAAGGAGAAAAGCCTATAAGCCATAGGGTCAAATCCCTTTCTAATTAAAGTATCCAGAGTTAAAAATTCTCCGCTGCTTTTGCTCATTTTATCGTAATTGCTTTCTCTGAGGAATTCTCCATGCATCCAAAATCTTGAAAATTGTTTTCCGGTGGCACATTCGCTCTGAGCTATTTCATTTGTGTGATGAACGGATATATGATCTGTGCCGCCGCAGTGAATGTCCAGAGTTTCGCCGAGAAGTGCCATGGACATTGCAGAACATTCTATATGCCAGCCAGGGAAGCCAGTTCCCCAAGGGCTATCCCATTCCATTGCTCTTTTCTTGTCTTTGGGGCTAAACTTCCACAAAGCAAAATCAGTTGCAAATTTCTTTTCGCCAATGTCAATACGGGCTCCGCTTTTTAAACCCACAATATCAAGCCTCGCAAATTCCGTATATTTGGGAAATTTCAGCGAATCAAAATAAATTCCATCACTTGTGCGGTAGGTATAGCCTTTTTTTTCCAGTTTTTCTATCAGTTCAATCTGTTCTTTTATGTAATCTGTAGCCTTGCACCAAATAGTAGGCGGCAATATGTTTAAAAACTCCAAATCTTCCTTGAATTTTTGGGTATAAAATTCCGCTACTTCCCAAACGCTTTTTCCTGTGCGTACCGCACCCTTTTCCATTTTGTCTTCGCCCTCATCTTGATCACTTGTTAGGTGACCAACATCTGTTATATTTATAACATGCCGAACCTTAAAGCCAAAAAATTCAAGACTCCTGCGGAGCAAATCCTCAAAAAGATAGGTACGAAGGTTACCTATATGAGCGTAATGATAAACGGTTGGCCCACAAGCGTAAAGGCGAACTTCGGAAATCCCTTCGGGAAGCGTAAAGTACTCTTTAGCACGGCTTGCAGTATTGTATAGGAGTAACGTTTTTTTTGTCATAATGAAAAACCAGGTTTATTTCCGTCTGAAAGAAAATCTTCAAGAAAATCCGACACAACAGGAGTTTCCACGGTAGGTGGTGGTGTATTTACAACCTGCACAGGTTGTGTCACTGGCAGCGGTATTGTTGGCGGCGGTTTTGGAATGGGTTGCGGCGCGGGCTTAACAGCTTGAGTACGCTGCACAACGGGCTGGGCTACTTGAGCAGGCTTAACTGGCACAGGCACAATTTTTGTTTGCGGAGCTTGTGAAACTTGAACTTGCGGAACATCCACAAAGCCTCCAGCCATAACTATTACCTTTGTTTTGCCTTTGTATTCTTCGCCAGAATCATTGCCTATTTTAAGGAATTTAACAGTGCCTTCGGGTGGATTATTCAACACGCAGCTATAATGCGCTATGGAATGCCCTTCTCTTTTTGACCAGCCAAAAAGTTTTTGAACCTCGCTCACAACTTCAAAATGCTTTTTTTGGGAATAACCTGGTTCATAAAAATGATAAATCAAAAGCCGCGAGGCAACTTTGCCATTATGATTCAATAGCAACTTATCGTTTATGGCTTCAGCAAGCTTCTTTTTTATCTCATCAACATTTTCAGCCGCTGCTTCCACAGTGGTTATCATGGCTTCTCCGCACATTCTAAGAGTAGAGCAAACATCGGCAAAGTCTATATTTCTTTTGGTGTATTTTGTCACAGTTTCCATTATGGATTGCAATACCGTATGAAAACGCATATCCACAAGTTCATAAGCCAAATCGGCAGAGGCATCTTCATTGTCTAAAACCTCTTCTATGCGAGCTTGGTCTATCACAATCAGAGCATCCACATATTTTTTAAGTTCTTCTATGCCCTGCTCCGCTATTTCAAATCTGTCTAATTCAACTAGATTTGGCATTGTTGTAACGCCTATGGTTAGTGCATTTCTTTTTTCTTTTTGAGCTTCTTTTGCAGCCTTTGCAACCCAAGGTGCAGCTCCTGTTCCTGTGCCGCCACCCATACCGGTTACAACGAGTGCCAAATCCGCTGGCTTGAAAATTTTCACAAATTCTTCATAATGTTCTTTTCCCTGAACCTGAGCTATTGATACATCGCCTCCAGCACCCAAATAGAGAGAGTCATTGCCTAAGCCAATATTATGCTGAAAACCATTCCTTTCAAGCTCCCTAATGGAGCCTCCATCGGAATTTATACCCACAAAATCAATCAATTGTTCATCTTTTGAAATCTGCGACTTCAAACTCATAAGAATATTGACCCCGCAGGTGCCAACTCCCGCAAAACAAACACGAATTGGCTTGCCAAAAGTATTTCCAGCACTTTCTATTAAAGGTTCACGCCCGCTTCCACCTCCGTCGTCGGTTTCAATTTGAATCAAAGGTTCTTGCAAAGCATCACTTTCCTGCCCAACATAGTGCTTATAGGCTTGCAAAATTTTCTTCTGTTTTTCCGGTATATCGGGCATTAAAACCTCCGTGTTTGTTGAATATAGAAAAATTTACGAGGCTTTGGCAAAAATTCTAAAAAAATCAAATTTAGATGTCTTTTTCCTATTTTCGGGGCCGGTTTTCTGTTCATCGGGGGCAATCAAGCTTTGCAAAGCTCCAACCGCAGACGAAGATAAGTCCCCTCTTACTTCGCCATCCCACTTCACAAGTGCCTTTCTCGCCGGAATCTCAAAAATTTCGTTAACCAGTTTTTCTATGCCCTTCAATGGCAATGAGCACTCTAAAACAATAAGGTCTGGTTTGCAAAAATTATCGTTGTACATGGTTCGCTTTATTTCCATAAACAAATTGCGAATGACCTCACGGGTAAAATAACATAAAATATAGCTACTGATTGTAAGTTTTGTTTTTGTCCTATTTTTTCCTGGTAATACATATCTGCTGTATTTGAAGCTTTCCTCGGTTTCGTTATCAAAAACGCAAGAAGCTCCTTCTAGCAAATCAAGGCAATCGTCTGCAGACAAAAGTTCTTTGGAATCATCGGAAATTTCTGCATTTTTCACCATATTGTAAAATTTCTGCATATACTCGCCTTTTTGCCTAAACTCAAAATCCTGTTCGGTTAACTTGGGATTTTTATGATAGCAAAGGCATAATCGCCAGAAAATTTCCTTTAATTCCCTTAAACCAGTTTCTTTCTTGTTCAAATATTTCAATTTGGATTTGTCCCACACAGAAAATTCAGACAATGTGTCCGTAATATGAATCAACGCAGTTTTACTTTCTTTTTCTTTTTTATTTGCAAGTGCCCTAAATTCCTTTTCGCAAGACAAAGATACGCTTATTTTTTCATCTTCTTCCTTCATAATTTCCAAAAGCCTTGAGAGCATGGGATGTTTGGTTACAAAATAAACATCAAAACCAAGGCTTTTTGTTTTGTTACCCACAGGATTTGAAAGTTTGACAGTATCTTCTTTTTCATCGAAAACGGTAAAATAAGGACTTGTGAAAAACCTTATTTTTTCACCTGGAATAGGAGTTTGAAACATTTTTTCAGACCGCTTGTACTCTTCTATTTCTTTCATTTCCTCTTCTGTAATAACTCTCGGTTTAGCAGATTTAAAGCTGAACGGAGAAAACAACATCTCAAAGAAATTTGCAGAAATTGTGACTTCCATAAGAGAATCAAAATCGCAACCTTCACTGCGCTGCCACTCAATTATCTTCTTCTCTATGCAATTTGCTATAGACTTTATGCGATTTTCATCAATTCTATTTTGCGCAATTCCAGGAAAGTCTTCAAATTCTTCTGTACTGAAATTAAGCATTCCAACGGTCCATTCGCTCTCCAAGCCCTCACGGGATTGAACATCATTTGCTACAGCAAAATTCATGCTAACGCCATTATATCCAAAATCCAAATTGAGTTTAGCTTTTTTAGCTCCCATATTTATAGCCCTCCTTCTTTTTCTCTTGTATATGCCAAATTCCTAAAACGCAAATCCAAAGCAGATATGGAATTTATATTTAAATTCCGCATATTTCTGGTAAGTTGCCTGTAATGCCTGAAAGCCGTTTTCCAATAGTCATTTTCCAACGAAAATACTGTTTTAAAATCAACATCGTTGAAAAACACCGTTATTTGTTTTTCGGTTGCTCTTGGAATAAGCTGTGAAACCCTGGAATAAAGCAAAGCATCGTTTTTCTTCATATCCATCAAAAAATCTGTAGCCAAAGAAATATCGCCTGGATTATTTGCATCCACAACTGGCAAATCCGCAACATTTGTGCTATACGGATAAATTTTACCTTTGTCTGAATATATTATAGGCACAATATCTGAGCGTTGCGACATAAGAGTAAAGAGTGGGCTGGATTCCTTAAATGCAACCTCAAGCTCATAAGGAATTAACTTCACTATAAATTCCACATCTCCAAAAACCATGCTATCGGCTTCCAAGCGAGAACGAATTTCCGCAGTGTCTTTTATATAAATTTTTTCTTCATATCCATAGCCTATTATTTTTCTAAAGGTATATTCTGAAATTCTATCAAGTTTTTGAGGCTTCACATCGCTAAACGCCATAAGATCTAAATTTATGTTTGGAAGAACAATCCTAAAAACTATGCCACAAAACAAAAGCAAAATTAATACACATGCGATGTGCTTATTATGACGCTGCATAAAGCTTCTAATAGTTGTTTTTCTTTTTGAAATAAGGCTAGTCACAGCCCTTCTTCTCTCTTTTTCGTGGTATCTAAGCATTAAGCCATCTCCAAAATTTTCGCGCAAAGCGAAGTTATGTTTCCTGCACCCATTGTCACAATCAAATCTCCTTCTTTTGTTTCACTAGCCAAAAACTTTAAGGCATTTTCTTTTTCGCCTATAAAATGTGCATTTTTGTGCCCCCTTGAATGCGCAAAACCCAGAATAAGTTTGCTAGAAATTCCCTCTATTGGTTCCTCTCTAGCTCCGTAAATATCGCAGAGCAAAAGAATATCGCTATCTCCAAAAACAGTCCCGAATTCCTCTGCATGGTCTTTGGTGCGAGAATACAGATGAGGCTGAAACACAACTATAATGCGCCTATTTGGGAAAGATTCCCTAAATGCGGCAAGGCTTGCCGCAACTTCCGTTGGATGGTGGGCATAATCATCGAAGAGCAGCGCACCGTGCACCTTGCCTTTAAACTCCATTCTCCTTTTAACGCCGGCAAAAGCAGCAAGTGCTTTTTTTGAAACCTCCACAGGAATGGATTCTTCCGTTGAGAGGGCCAAGGCAGCAACAGCATTTTGAACATTGTGCCTGCCCAAAAGGTTAATTGAAAATTCACCGAGCAATTCTCCGTTCTTATAAACAGAGAATGTAGAACCATTTTCCGAGTAGTGGCAATTCTTTATGTTATAGGTTGCCTGCGGGCTAAAACCATAAGTTATAACGGGTTTGGCAAGCCTTGATAAAACACTCCTGCAACCATTGTCATCTAAACACAAAATAACCTGCCCGTAAAAAGGCACTTTATTTGCAAATTGCACAAAGGCATTTTTTATATCGTCTAAATCTTTATAGGTATCCAAATGGTCTGCGTCTATGTTGGTTATTATCGCAGAGCTTGGCATCATTTGCAAAAAACTGTGGTCAAATTCATCGGATTCTGCAACCAAATAAGAGCCTCTTCCTATGGTTGCCCCAGAACCCTTGCCCTGCACAATGCCACCAACTATAACGGTTGGATCTTCTTCTGCCATTTCAAGAATTGAACCCACCAAAGAGGTTGTGCTGGATTTTCCGTGAGTGCCAGCTATTGCCAAAGTGTATTTGAGGCGCATAAGCTCACCGAGCATTTCTGCACGCCGGATAAGCGGAATGCCCATTTTTTTTGCGTGTTGCATTTCTGGGTTCTCTGCATGAACAGCAGAGGAATAAACAACAAGTTCTGCATTAGAAACATTCTCTGCTTTATGCCCTATAAATATCTCAATGCCAATATTTTTAAGATAATCGGTTTGAGCACTTTCTTGCATATCGCTTCCGCTAACCTCAAAACCGTTATGGTGCAGAATTTCCGCAATGCCGCTCATGCCAGCTCCGCCTATTCCTATGAAATAGGTTTTGCGAATGCGATTGCTTGGTATAAGTCTTCCTAAGTCGAGCATATATCCCTCGCAATATCTCCAGCAGCCCTGCGATTTAGCTCGCCTAGCTCCTTTGCTTTTTTAGACATATCTATTAAAATTTCCCTATTATTCATCAAAGAGTTTATTTTTTCCAAAAGTTTATTTGTTTCTGCATCCAGCTCCACAAAAGCAGCACCCTCTTTTTCCACCGCCCTAGCATTGTGTTCCTGATGATTTGCAGTTGCATAAGGATAAGGCAAAAGAATGGAAGCTTTTCCAAAAGCCAGAATTTCTGCAAGGGTTGAAGCACCAGAACGCGATATTATCAAATCTGCATGTTGCATATAAGCGTAAATATTATCTAGAAAAGCGGTGATGAGAATATTTTTTGAGTTATTGTATTTTTGAGCTAGGGCATCTGCATGTTTTGCTCCAGCCTGCCAAACAACGGATAAATTTTCATTTGCAGATATTTGCTCATAAATCTGCTCAATTTTTTTGTTTATCCCAAGCGCACCCTGCGAGCCGCCTGTTATTAAAATGCGGAATTTTTTATTATCTGCAAAAATTTCGGGAGCAGGCAAATTTTCCGGCATTTTTCGAACCGGATTGCCAAATGCTTCAGATGCCACATAAACTTTCTTTGCATATTTTGCGCATATTTTATTTGCAATTCCCATAACCGCATTTGGTTCTATGGCGTAAAATGGAATTCTCATGACTATTGCCGCAAGCATAACTGGCAAGGCAACATAGCCTCCTGTTGCAACTATAAATGCCGGCTTTTCTTTTTTAAGCAATTTTGCAGAACCAAGAACCGAAAACAGCAAATTAAATGGCAGCAATAGATTATGAATTATGCTATTCCTTTTTAAAGGCACTGCTTTAATAGTTCTATAATTATATTTGGAAGAGAGCAATTTCTCTTCCATAGCCGGTGCAGCTCTACCCGCAAAGATTATGTTGAGCGAATTATCTGCACGCAAAAAACTTTCGGCAACAGCAAGAGCAGGAAACACATGTCCGCCCGTGCCACCACATGCAAAAAGAATGGTTTTCATGCTGGTTCCCCCCTGTCAAACGATGATATTTGAACCAGTATACCCATAAGAAAAAAATTCATAGTTAAATTTGCTCCGCCAGAACTCACAAAAGACAAAGGTTGCCCAGTGTTTGGAAGCAGGCGCAAATTAACGCCTATGTGAAAAAGTATATTCAATGAAAAAATTATAGCCACGCCCCAAGCTATATTTTGGGCGAGCATAGCATCTCTGTTATTTGCCTTTATTTTTGCCGCAATCCAAAAACAGGAGAACAAAAATCCAGACATAGCAATTGTGATTGGAAGCAAAAGCCACATTCCAAGCTCCTCGCCCAAAATGCTATAGGCAAAATCATTGCGCGCTCCGAATAAACGAAGTTTTATAGTTCCCTTATCCAAGCCTTTTCCTATTATTCCCCCATCCGCCATTGCCTGCAAAGCTTCATTTTGCTGTTCATTGCCTGTTCCGCCTTCGTGAAAATAAGCCCAAACCCTGTTGATGCCATGAATTTTCACAAGAGGATTGTCTCTATCAAGGTTAGATATGGAAAAAATCGCAAAAACCAGAATAGCTACGAGCGTAAGCAGTGGTAGTCGTGATTTTAAATCCATATCCTGAATTAAAATCATAAAAAACAAAATAAAAACAAATATCATTGCCATAGAGTAATTAGGCATGCAAAAAGCTAGTATTCCAACCGGCAAAATTGCAAGCATGGGTAAGATAAAAAATTTTCCGCACAATTTCATTTGCCCACGCACTTTCATATCTGTGAGCAATTTCGCAACAAAAATCATAAAAAATACTTTTACAATCTCTCCAACCTGAAAAGTAACACCTGCTATTGTTAGCTGCCGCTTTAACATAACTATTTCGTTTTTAAAACCACCAATGGCTTTGAGTTGCGCCTCGGTGTAATAGCCGCTAAGTGCAGAAACATAAACCTTGTCCCAGCTTGAGTCCACCCATATAGCAGAAATTTGCAAAATAACAGCTATAGCAAAAAGCATAAAAGCAAAGCTAAAACCATCTCTATTCCATAAAATGCTCTCACCCACAGAAAAACGCCAAATATATCGCCTCCACAGAGAAACCGATACAAAAAAACCAATGGCAAAAAACGTAAATGGAATAAGAATATTTTTAACAGCAATGCTTTCAAATGGAATGGATGTACCATTAAGGGTACTTATCTCTATGTAAATTCCAACTATGGAAAATAAAACGGGAAGGAGCAGCAATTCCCATTTGCTATATTTCATTCTCTCCAGTAAACTGTGAAAATAATCGTAGAGAAAATTCATCTAGGCTATCTCCAACAATTTTTTAGAAACTTCTTCAAGCTTCATTGAACGAGACCCTTTTATCAAAACCATATCATTCTCACGCAGCAACAATTTCAAGGCATCCATAGCCTTTTCCTTGTCTTCAAAATATTTTATCCTAGAAGATTTTAAACCTGCTTTTTCTGCACCTTTGCAATATTCCACAGCATCGCTCCCTATTGCAACCAAATAATCAACGGATAATTCCGGCAACATAGAGCCTATCTCTATGTGATATTCTTTGCTGTGCTCTCCTAGTTCCTTCATATCGCCCAAAACCACTATTCTGCGGCCCTTGCAAGGCATATTAGAAAGTGTTTGCAAAGACATTTTCATTGAATGTGGATTTGCATTGTAGCAATCCGATATTATGGTAAGCCCGTTTTCTTCAAAAATCTGCATTCTCATATTGCAGGCCTCAACTTCTGAAAGAGCTTCGGCAATTATATTTTTGGGAATTTTAAATAATTCGCCCACCGCAATGGCGGCAAGAGCATTGTATACGCTGTGCATACCCGGAACAGATAGTTTGAACCAAGTGCGTGACATGCGAAATTTAGCGCAGCCATTTTCCCATGTAATTTCATCTGGCTTAACCACTCCCCTATTCACTCCATAAGTTATCACATTATATTTTGGAGTACTGCGAATTTTGGAAAGCAAATTATCATCGGCATTTATAACTAAATACCCTTTCTTTCCGGCAAAACCTTCTACTATGGATTTTTTTTCTTTGAACACTCCTTGCAAATCGCCTAAACCCTCTAAATGAGCCGGAGCGATATTTGTTATAACGGCAATATCTGGAATTGCTGCTTGAGTGAGCTGGCGAATTTCTCCGGGCAAGCTCGTTCCCATTTCTATAACGGCCGCTTCGTGCTCGCTTTTTAAACCCAAAAGAGTCATTGGAACGCCAAAGAGGTTGTTCAGGTTTCCCTTTGTGACAAGAGTATTAAAGCTTTTGCCAATCACCGCTGCTAGCATCTCTTTTGTAGATGTTTTGCCCGCGCTGCCTGTTATGCCAACAACTTTCAAATTCTGAAAGCTTTTTCTATAACCCTTGGCAAATTTGAGCAATGCCCTGGTTGTGTCTTCTGTGGCTACCCCAAGCGGGATTTCTGCAATTTTAACTTCTGCTGCATTCACTACTGCCATAACTGCTCCTTTTTTAAATGCCTCTTCAATAAACCCGCCCTTATGCGGATTGAAATTCTTTCCAACCAATGCCCAAAAAATTTCTCCCTCTTTAATTTCTCTGGAATCAAAATTTAGGCACGCTTTTTGCATTTTAATTTTTTGCGGAACTTCCGCCACAACAGCAGAGGGATCTTCTTGCAACAAAAGTTGCAAGAAGCTATCTATTGTTATGTTCAATTCAAAAGACATCTCTCAATACTTCCTTGTCGCTAAAGTGATGTTTTTCCTTTCCAATAATCTGATAGTCTTCATGACCCTTGCCCGCAACTACCAATACATCGCCGCTTTGCAGCACAAGCACGGCTTCTTTTATGGCTTCTTTTCTCTCTGTTATCTTATTGTATTTTTTCGCAGAAAATCCCTTTTCAATGTCTTTTAAAATTTGGCCAGGTTCCTCTGTTCTTGGATTGTCTGAAGTTATCCAAATTTTATCCGCAAGTTTTTCCGCAATGGCACCCATCTCCGGTCTTTTGGTTTTATCTCGGTCTCCACCGCAGCCAAATACCAGCAGCAAATTTCCCTTGCAAATTTTGCGCGCAGCCACAAGAGTTCTCTCCAGAGCATCTGGTGTGTGAGCATAATCAACAATGGCAAGTTTTCCGTTTTTATTGCACACAACTTCAAAACGCCCTGGAACATACATATTTTCAAGCGCAGTTGTCAAAGCACTTTCTGGAATATTCATCTCTTTTGCCCATTCTATAATGAGCATTGCGTTTTCCGCATTATGCTCGCCAAAAAGCGAAACATCCACATTGTCCATTCTAATTCCCTTTTCGGTGCTGGAAATTTTAAATTGTTTTTTTGAAACTCCTATTCTCTCCCTGAAAAACAATTCTCCATACAAACGGTGCCCATAAGAATTATCAATATTTATAAATCCTATTCCAGTGCCCAAAAGTTCCGAAATAAACAATAATTTTTTGGCTTGGTAATAATTTTCCATTGTGCCGTGAAAATCCAAATGGTCGTGGCTCAAATTAGTGAACAGAGCCGCTTTGTAAGGGATTCCCATAACGCGCCCCTGAACAAGAGCATGGCTGGAAACCTCCATAACAAGTTCTGTGCAGCCAGCTTCAACTGCACGAGATGCAAATTCATATAGTTCCAAAAATCCCGGAGTGGTTAAATGCGCTTCTTCTTTTTTATCATCTATAAGATTGTGAATTGTGCTGAGCAAAGCGGTTTTTTTGCCTGCAGCTCTTAAAACCGCATTCATCATAAATGCGCAGCTCGTTTTTCCGTTTGAGCCCGTTACCGCATAGCAATTGAGTTTGGAAAATGGATTGCCAAAATTTTCTTTTGCAAATAAATATCTTGTGAAAACAACATCATTAACTGAGGCCCATCTATCTTCAAAACCTTCTGGAGCTGGCAAAGCAGAAACCACAGAGGAAGCTCCTTTTTCTAGTGCCTCCAAAGCGTGGGTTTTCTCGGAACCATCTACGCACGGAACGGCAAAGAAAATATCCCCCTCAACAACTTTTCTAGAATCATCACTTAATCTATTTTGGACTCTCAACTCTATACTCCCTCCCTCAATCTTATGCGCACCGTGCTTCTTTTGCCAGCAAGGCTGCCAGGTTCTGGAAACTGTTCATATACCTTTCCAACTCCTTCGTAAATAACATTGTTAATATGTTCAAGCATACCAAGAGCATCTCTAAGCGCTAATCCTCTAACATCTGGCATAAGCCCGGTGTTTCTTTGATATTCTCTTAAAGACAGCTCCAAATATTCGCCAGAAGAATCTTTTTTTATTGTTTGCGCAACAACAGAACCCATTTTGCCGGGATCATCAAAACGCACCGTACACCGCAAACCGCTTGCCTTGTTTTCTGCCGCCTGTTTAGTATATCCCACAAAAGACACATCGTTGCACAAGCTGTCTGCTGGGGCGTATTCCCTAGCAAAAGCCGCCGGCGACAGAGATGGATGCAAATATATTTGCTCCATTATTTTTTGAAACACCGGCCCAGCAACCGTGGCACCAGCTTTTTTGGTATTATACATTGTAACAAGGCATATATAATGCGGGTCAGAGGCTTTTTCCATTCCTATAAAAGAAGAATTGTATAATTCATTCGTATATTTGCCAGAACTGTCTCTAATTTGAGCTGTTCCCGTTTTGCCAGCAAACTCAAAAAAATCATATCTAGACTTTACATTCTCTGCCGTGCCGCCCTTTTCAACAACGCCTTTGAGCATATCTCTTAAAAGACTAGCATTTTCGGTAGATGAAATAACCTTGCGAACAGAATCCCTCTCAGTTGCAGAAGAATCTCTTCCATATTCCAATACCAATTTTGGATTGTATAAAATTCCTCCATTTGCTATTGAGCCAAATGCCTTTGCAATATCCAAGGAAGTTGCATCTATAGATTGCCCAAATCCCTGCGCGGCCTGAGTTCTAATATCCCAAACTCGGCTAAAACCCTTGTGGCTAATTCTAAGCGGAAATTCGTAAGCTTCGTTTATGGCAAAATTTTTTACTCCGTAAAAAAATTTCTCATAGCCAATTTCTTCAACAACATATTTTCCAAATGCTATATTTGAAGAATACACCATCGCCTCCTGCATATTGCAAGATTCCGTAATATGAGAGTCTTTTATTATTTTTTCATTTGAATTTTTGGTAACCTGCCACTTGCCATTTTCCGTATTTATAACTTTATTCGGATCCACTCCGCTTTCCAAAGCTATAACTGCAGTTATGGGTTTGAAAATGGAACCCGGTTCAAAAGAATGCAGAACATTTTCGTATTTCTTTTTATCTGGATTGAAACTGGTTATTGCGAGAATTTGCCCAGTGCGCGGATCCATAACTAAAACAGATGCTCCTGCCGCACCAAACTTGGGTACATATTCCCTAACAGCATTTTCCACAATCTCTTGAACTCGCAAATCTATTGACAAATACACATCTTCACCCTCAACAAGAGGAGCAAGTTCGGTTTCGTCTATGGGAATTTCTTTTCCAGGTTTACGCGTTGTGCGCGAAACGCCTTTTTGTCCCCTCAAAACCCTAATTTTTGAGTTTACCACGCCGTTTAAAATCGCAGACAAACCTTCCAGATGTTCGTGAAAATAAATCTCTTTCCATTTTTCCGAATCGGATTTACCGTCCAAAAGCAACTTATGCCAAAGCACCGTGCCATTGCGGTCTAAAACGCGGCCAAAATTTGCCTCTTTGTACTCCCTAACTTGGGTTTTGTCTTCATAGTAAATTTCATCTCTAACAAGCTGAATTTTTGCAAGCCTGGCAACAAAAGCAGTAGTTGCTATAAAAAGCAAAAAACCAGTTACAATTAGCCTTGTTTTCATTTTTGATACCTCGTTATTTTTGTTGGAACCCCATATATTCCAAGCCCAAGCTTTGCCGCCGCAGAATCTATCCTGCTCCTTGAAGATAAGCTATCTATGCTCTTCTCTATCAAAGACAAGCTATGACGCATGTTTGAAACCGAATCTTCCAAAGATTTTTCTAAAGAAATTGAAAAGGCAAGTTTATCGTTTTGCATTTTCATTGGAACAGCTAAAGCGAAAATAAAACAAAAAAGCAAAATTGAAATGAATACTAATTTCATAATACCTCCCTATATCTTCTCATAAACTCTCAAAATCGCAGAGCGAGCGCGAGAATTTTTTTTCAATTCATCTGCACTTGGCATTTTTTTGCCAATCTTTTTCATTTTTCTGTTATTCCCACCGCAAACGCAAACAGGCAAATTACCTTTGCAAAGGCAATTTTTTTCAAAAACAGAAAGAACGTCTTTCACCGCTCTGGCTTCTTTTGAGTGATAGGTTATTATGCAAAGCCGCCCACTGTTTTTAAGGCAATGCACAGCCGCTTCCACGCTTTTTTTAATCTCTTGAATTTCGCTATTCACCTCCATGCGAATTGCTTGAAACACACGAGCTTTCAAGCTGTTCCAATCTTCTCTTTTATTGCTGTAAACTTCTTCAACCGCAGTGCTTAAATCAACTGCTGTAATTTTTTCTTTATGCAGAGCATCCGATAAAATCCGCTTTGCAAGCCTAACTGATTTTTCCAAATCTGAATTTTCTCTAAAAGCTTTTGCCAAATTTTCTTCTGAAACTTCTTTCAAATAATCCTGCGCATTTTTGAGAGAGCTAGCATCCATGCGCATATCAAGCGGCTCATTGCCTGCAAAGGAAAATCCTCTGCCAGAATCTATTTGATGAGAGCTCACTCCCAAATCGTAAAGAACACCGCCAAGAGCCTCTGGCGCAAGCTCCTTTCCCAAATTTGAGAATGGCTCCAAGTGGCAAACTATTTTTTCGCCAAACCTTTCAAGCCTTGATTTTGCCGCATTCATTGCATCTATATCTCTATCAAAGCAATGCAGTTTTTGACCCTCACCCAAAAGCTCTGCAATTTTTTCGGAATGACCACCACCGCCAAGAGTGCAATCTGCATAGTCATAATCATGCCTCACGTGCAAGCTTTCTATACACTCATTTAAAAGCACAGGTGTATGATAATTCATCATAATATCCACTCCATTCCTTTAAAGTCATAGTCTTTGCTCAAGGCATAAGGAGCAGCCTTTTCAGCATTGGATATAACAACATAATCGCCATTGCCAGAAAACACAACCTCTTTATCTATGTCTGCCCACTCTTTGAGTTTTTTTGGCAAAAGAAAACGATTTTGCTTGTCATCTAATACAACTCGTTCTGTATTGTGAAGAAGCATTCTGTGGTTCTTATAATTTTCAGGCGTTTTTTCAAGTGTGTTCAGTGTTTGCAGCCAAGCTTCGTAATCGCTCATTCTGCGCAAATGCAGGCAATTATTAAACCCAGGCGATATGTAAAATTCTCTTTCATTAGGAACAAGTTTGCGAAAAGAGAGCGGAAAGGGAACTCTCCCATTTCCATCCAAAATCGCCGTTTCATTTCCTTGAAAACTCATAGCCTAAATATAGATAATTTTTCCACATTTAAACCCAAAACAACAATTTTTTCCACTTTTTTCCCCAATTACTGAACGCATGTTCAGGTAATTTATAAACCAAACTTCTGGGAATTAAATTTTCTATACTTTCTCCCCTTAAAAGGGAGCGATTTTATTATATAAGTTTAATCGTATTGTTTATTATATTAAATAGATGGAAAATATTCAAAAAGTTTCTACTACATCTCAGATAATAATTTATCAAACTGAAGATGGACAAACAAAATTAGATGTTCGCATGGATAAAGGAAGTGTTTGGCTCACGCAAAAAATGATGGCAGAACTTTTTCAAACTACAATTCCGAATATAAATTTACATTTGAAAAATATATTTGAGGAAAGGGAATTGGAGGAAAATTCAACTATTAAGGATTTCTTAATAGTTCAAAAAGAAGGCAATAGAGCATTGAGGCATCGGAAAAATCCACGAACTTTGCTTAAAAATCCCGTTTTATGCTTAATTGTGGATTTTCCACACGCTAAAGTCGTTATGCAGCGAGGCGATTTTCTATATTGCCTTTATGCCAGCCAAGCGCAAATACAAAGATTCGGTTTTCACTTCCTTGTTCAAAGACAAGAAGCGTCTGCTGGAATTGTACAATGCGATAGAGGGAACTTCCTACAAAGACCCCAATATAATAAACATCAACACATTGGAAGGTGTTCTGTTCGCAAACAGGCAGAATGACATATCTTTCACTATAGGCGGCAAATTGGTTGTGCTAATAGAGCATCAATCTAGCATAAATGAAAACATGCCTTTACGTTTTTTGATATACGTATCAAAGGTGTATGAAAAGATAATAGACCCCAAAGGCATTTACAGGCAAAATTTGATAAAAATCCCAAGACCCGAATTCATAGTTCTATACAACGGCACGGACAAATTCCCAAAAGAAAAGACATTGAAGCTTTCAGACGCATTCGAGCAAATCGGCATAAAGAAAGCACCTGAGTTGGAATTGTCAGTTCGTGTGCTGAACATAAACAAGGGTCATAACCCAAAGCTTGAGCAGCGGAGCAAAAACTTGGCTGGTTATTCTGCCTTTGTAGCAAAGAT
>Ga0268262_10000240_pt1 | contig 73830 bp, 76 predicted proteins | sample TergutNc150P3_FD_190354 | JGI IMG/M metagenome (GOLD analysis project Ga0268262, IMG submission 190354) | Nasutitermes corniger P3 segment gut microbial community from laboratory colony in Florida, USA - Nc150 P3 (SPAdes) (version 2) | ecosystem: Host-associated > Arthropoda: Insects >...
CTGAAATGCCCCGGCGGCCATGGGCCGCGGGAAACGCCCGTGCCCATACCGAACACGGAAGCTAAGACGCGTGCCGCCGAGGGTACCGCGCCGAAATGGCGCGGGAGAGAAGGTAGCTGCCGGGGCTTATTTCTGACTTATGCAAATAGAAAATTACTACTTTCATTTTTCAATGCCCTTCAAAGACATAAAATCCCTCTCGTACGAAGAGCTTAGACAATTTCTATCCGATAACGGGCATAAGCCTTATCGTGCGGACCAAATTCGCGTTTGGCTTTTTTGCCAAATGAAACAAACTTATGAAGGGATAAACGTTCCCGCTGAACTTCGCGAATTGCTGGAAACCAATTTTAGGATAAAGTCTTTGAATGAAGAGACTAGAATGGAGTCCCAAGACGGCACTATAAAATGGCTTTACAAAACGGCAGATGGCTTGCCGGTTGAAACCGTTATGATTCCAACGGAAACAAGAGCCTCCGTCTGCGTGTCAACGCAGTCTGGCTGTGCCATGAATTGCGCATTTTGCCGCACTGCGCGCATGGGGCTTAACCGCTCCCTTGAATCCGGCGAGATTTTGGAACAGATAATAAACGTGCATAGGTATTTTTTAGAAACCGCGCAGGAGAGAAAAGTCACCAATGTTGTTTTTATGGGCATGGGCGAACCGCTTATGAATTTGGATGCTGTCCACAGAGCCTGCGTTTGCCTGCACGACCAAAAAACTTTTTCTATGGGCAAAGGGCGTTTGACAATAAGCACCAGCGGCGTTGCTCCAAAAATATCGGAGCTTTTGGAAAGAGGCACCCCTTGCCAGCTGGCTGTTAGCCTTGTTGCAGCAGACAACGAAACCAGGGAAAGCCTTATGCCCATCAACAAGACTTGGAATTTAACAGAGCTATTGAATGCGGTGGATGGTTATTTGGCGCAGAGCGGCGAGTGGGTAACTTTGGAGTATATTTTGATAAAGGATAAAACTTGCACAGAGGCAGCCGCGCAGAATTTAATCCGCATTGTGAAGCCCAGGCGTTGCAAAGTAAACGCCATTGTTTTGAACAACAATGAGAACCCTGAATTGCAAGCCCCTTCCGAGCAGGAGATTAATGAATTTTTAGAGATTGTGCGGGCAAAAGCCGTGCAAATAAACATAAGGAATTCAAGAGGATGTGATATTTTTGCAGCCTGCGGGCAATTAGCTGAGGTTCTAAATGGGAGGGTGTTATGAATAAAATGAAACTAACACCTAACATCCCGCAGTATTGGGAAATGCTATATGAGCAGGGAAAAGACGATTGGGATTTAGGAAAAGCAACTCCCGCTCTGCTCGATTTTTTTAAGCATCCGCTTTGCCCAAAAGATGGCGAAGTTCTTGTTCCCGGCGCAGGCAGAGGCTGGGATGCAGAGGCGTGGGCAAAGCGTGGGCACAACGTTATAGCCACTGATTTTTGTTCATACGTGTTTGATATTTTGGAAAAGCTATCTGACAAAATGAATAATTTAACCGTTTTGAATACGGATATGTTTTTGTTAAGCCCATTCGATAAAAATATACCTGGGAAAAAATTTGACATCATTTACGATTATTGCAGTTTTAATTCAATTCATCCTGGCAGGCGCGATGAATATATAGAGATGTTGCTCAGAATGATAAAAGACAATGGACTTGTAATCGGGTTCTTTTTTCCACTCGATGACGAAAAACTCCGTGAAATCCCGCCTTATAGCATATCTAAGGAAGAACTTGAAGTTAGGTTTAATGGGATTTTTAACCTTGAAAATAAAATTGTGCCTAAAAACAGCGCTACAGACCGAGTAGGCAATAGAACAGGCATAGAGGAAATTTGGCTTTTGAGGAAAATAATATGACCGATGAAATTTGCCCGTGTTGCTCTGGAAAAAAATACAGCGAATGCTGCGAGCCTATAATCAAAAAAAATGCTCTGGCAGATAGCCCCGAAGCTCTTATGCGCTCGCGCTATAGCGCTTATGTCAAAGAGGAAATACTTTGGCTGAGGGACAGCCTGGAAGAAAAACAGCGAAAGGACTTTGACGAAAAAGGAGCGCGTCAATGGAGCAAGCAAGCCGAATGGCTTGGGTTAAGCGTAATCCGCTCGGAAATTGATGAGAAAAAAAACAGCGGCACAGTTGAATTCGCGGCAAAGTTCAAGCAAAACGGGGTTATCAGAGAGCATCGCGAGGTTTCCGAGTTTGCGCGGACAAACGGGGAATGGCTGCTTACCGAAGGTCGCATGATTAAACCGGAAACCGTGCGCAAGGAGCAAACCGTGGGGCGCAACGACCCATGCCCCTGCGGGTCTGGGAAAAAATTCAAAAAATGCTGCGGGTAACTTCCCTCAGCTTGCTTAACGCTTCTTCTATTTTCCATTCGCTCTTTTCGCAAAGAGCTGCGTAGTTGCTTATGGCTCGCACTTGGGTAGCTTGAATTCCATATTCTTTGCAAACCGCAAAAAATGCCGCCCCTTCCATAGTTTCTATCTGAGCGATGAGGCCTCTCGCATTCCCTGCCTCTTCCGTTTTGGCGCAGCTCAAAACCGTTGCGCCTTTAACTCGCTTTAGCTTTTCTTTAAAGGGCAATGTTCCTGTTGCAAAAAACGTATTCGGCTCCCAGGGCAAAAATTCAACCAAGCAATCGCTCTGAACTTCCACCACTTCGCCAATGCCCAAACCGCTTGAGCGATACGCCCCCGCAATTCCAATTTGAATGGTATTTTCATATTTTTTTTTTTGAAAAATATTTGACAAACTTATAGCAGTAGATAAAATTCCAACTCCGGTAATCAAACAATCATAGCCCTGCGGAATGCCATCTGGGAAAACCCCGTCTCTTTCCATTTCCGTTGCAAATACTATCAGATTTGGCATCAGAATTGTTCTAAGAATCTTTGGTCATTTGAGGTAAGCAAAGAAATTTCCGGTATGTGGTGTTTTAGCATGGCTATGCGGTCTAAGCCAAAGCCAAAGGCAAAGCCTGTGTATTTTTCGCTGTCTATGCCAACATTCCCAAAAACCGCCGGGTCCACCGAACCGCAGCCGCCTATTTCCATCCAGCCTGTGCCTTTGCACCTGCGGCATCCTTTGCCATCGCAAAAAACGCAGCTCACATCCAGCTCCGCGCTCGGCTCGGTGAATGGGAAAAAACTTGGGCGGAATCTTGTTTTTGCGTTCTCGCCAAAAAACTTTTTGGCAAACAGAGCCATCATCCCTTTTAATTGGGCAAAGGTTATGGTTTCGTCAACAACCAAGCCTTCGCATTGCTGGAACATAGGGGCGTGAGTTGCATCGGCATCAACCCTGAACACGTGCCCCAGGGCTACCATTCTTATAGGTGGCTTATGGGCTTCCATATAATGTATTTGCGTTCCGCTTGTGTGCGTGCGGAGCATCGCGTTTTGAGATAGGTAAAAAGTGTCTTGCATATCGCGGCTTGGATGGTCTTTTGGGGTGTTCAACGCCTCAAAGTTATACCAGTCCGTTTCTATGTCGCGGCCTAAATCCACGTGAAAACCCATATTCGCAAAAAAGTCTATAACCTCTTCGCGAATATCGTAGAGAGGGTGCGTACTGCCATGTCTATAACCAGCGCCAGGCAAGGAAATGTCCAATCTGCTCGCAATCAATTTTTTGCCCATAGCGGCTTCGCTAGCCTTTTCTTTTGCACTCTCTATCGCGTCTGTCACTTCCGCTTTCAATTCATTCACCAATTTGCCAAACAGCGGTTTTTCTTCCGCGCTGAGGGTGCCCATCCCTTTTAGCAGGTCTGTGAGCAAGCCTTTTTTGCCCAAATACTTTAAACGCAAATTTTCAACGGCTTGCTCATCGCTTAGGTCTGTTTGCGAAAGCTCATTTTCAAACTGTTCCTTGACTTCTGATATTTTAGACTGCATTGCTAGAAGATAGGAAATTTGGAATTTCGCTTGCAATTTCGTAGCCGCTTTTTTTCTTGGACAAAAAATGCCATTCATCGCCTATAGCCAAAATTATGTGCGAAGGGCGCACAATTCTCAAATACTTGTTTGTTTGGGCTTCCAAGCTCTGCAAATTTGTTTTGCCCGCTTTGCACTCCGCCAAAAGCCACGGCTCTTCCAAGCCTTTATTAGGGTTTGCCACTATTATGTCCAAGCGGCTTTTTTCGTTTGGGGCAAGCTGCGAGAGCGCAAATTCTGTTTTTATCAAATGCTCAGGCACGTTCAATTTTTCAATCAGCCAATTCACCAGAGCCTGCCTTACCAATTCTTCGGGTGTTTGCTTAACCTGTTTTTCCCTTGTTTTGTCGTAAAGCATTTTTTCCATCGGTCTTTTGAAGATAGAAAATTTTGTGAAAATTTCTATATTTGCCGAATATGGAATTTGAGTTTTTCTTTCAGATTGCGCTTATTTTATTAAGTACAAAGTTTGCAGGCGACCTCAGCGTCAAGTTAGGCCAACCTTCTGTGCTGGGTAAATTAATTGTAGGCATTGTCATTGGCCCGGCTGTATTGGGCTGGATTGAGAACTCGGAGCTTCTAACGCAATTGAGCAATGTTGGCGTTATTCTTTTAATGTTTATAGCAGGCCTGGAAACAGATTTAAAAGAATTGAATGAAAGCCGCAATTCTTCTTTGGCGGTTGCGGTGGGAGGCATAATTTTTCCATTCATAGGTGGTTACGCTGCTGGCCTTGTTATGGAAATGGAACAGGACAAGGCTGTATTTTTAGGCTTGCTCCTATGCGCGACAAGCGTCAGCATTTCCGTGCAGACGCTTCGCGATTTAGGCAAGATGAAAACGCCCGAAAGCACAACGATACTTGGAGCCGCTGTATTTGACGATATTCTTGTTGTTATTTTATTAGCATTTGCAATGAACTTTTTAGGTACAAACGACATCAGCTTAACGCTTATCATCTTGAAAAAAGTAGCATTCTTTGTCTCCATTATTTTGATAAGCTGGAAAGGTGTTCCGATAATCATGCGTTGGTTATCCCCATCGCATACATCTGAGTCCACAATTAGCGCGGCGCTTATCATCTGCTTTTCATTCGCATACTTCAGCGAGTTCTTGGGAATTGCCGGCATTATCGGCGCTTTTGTAGCAGGCATAGCTGTTTCTCAAACAAGCTATAAACACGAGGTGGAAAAGAGCGTGGAGCCAATCGCTTACACTATGTTTGTGCCGGTATTTTTTGTAAGCATAGGCATGAGGATTACATTTGACGGTATTGCCGATAGAATTTGGTTCACTTTGGCTTTGACGGTTATCGCTATATTGACAAAGCTAATCGGTTGCGGGCTTGGAGCGCGAATGACTGGGTTTGGGGCAAAGTCTTCCGCAGTTATCGGCTCTGGAATGGTTTCTCGCGGCGAAGTTGCTCTTATCATAGCGGCTATGGGACTTTCTTCCGGGATGTTAGCCCAGAATTATTTTACAGCCATAGTCATTGTAGTTATTTTAACCACAATGATTACGCCGCCAATGTTAAAATACACTTTTAGCGCAAAGGATAAATCTAAACTATGAAAAAAAAAGTTCTGTACGGTATTATTGCCACGGTTCTTGTTGCAGCGGTTGCATTAGTTATAATGCTTTATTTTAATGATGATAAGGCATCGGCAATGGTGGAAAGTAACTACGGTGAGGGTGAGGGTGACGGTGATGACTGCGGATGTGACTGCGGTGGCTGTGGGGATGGAGAAGAAGAAGTTAATTTATCTTCATATAATAGCGATATTGTAATAGATGATGGAAATATCAGCCAAGCAGCATCTTTCGCATCAAAGTTCTTTAAATACAAACCATTTCCATTTATAGAATGCGACCGTATCGATTGGGTTTCAATAAGCTACGGACGCTCCTATGATTTAGAAAGGTTTATCGAGCAGCGTAATAATACCTATGGGAAAGTATTCATGTCTCTTTTTGTACAATTATATAAAAATAGGGCTGAGTACCTGAGCAACGGCGAGTTTCTGCGCTATATAAAACTCCTAGCTAGTTTGATACCGCGCGAAACGTATATTGCCAACGGCTGGGATGTGATGGTGCGCCAACTCCTCATTGCTTATGACGACCTTGCGCCAAATCCCAGTAGTTTCGGCCAAGTATATGAATCTATGAACAGTCGTATTGATAATACTGCATCCTACTATAACGGGATTCTTACCTTTGTGAACGACAAGCAGCTTGAAGCTTTTATCGTGAAAAATGGTGAAGGCGCCGCAAATTCATATTATGAACCTGGCGAAGTGAACCAATCGGCTGTGGTTTGGGCGTATTCGTTCTGGGGCAGACGTTATAACGAAAATCCCGATAGCATAGAACCCATCGCCGCCATCCTGCGCCTGCTCCGCGATGAACTGTATGCCTCACCCATTGAGCCTGTTAATAACGATTAATTGAGAATAGGAAATAACACAATGAACAAACTAGCGAAACACGCACTCACGGCAGCCCTTGGGCTTGCCATAACATTCACACTCAACGCCTGCAAAGAAGAAAAGTTTGTTTTAGGCACTTTCACCGATCCTCGTGACGGGAAAGAGTACAAAACCACCAAAATCGGAGAGCAGATTTGGATGGCGGAGAACTTGAATTACGAGGTGAACTGCAGCGGATGCTACAACAACTACCCTGCCAACTGCCAAAAATACGGCAGGTTGTACGATTGGGAAACAGCGAGGAGAGCCTGCCCCAAAGGCTGGCATTTGCCGAGCAATGATGAATGGAATATTCTGTACGGAGCCATCGTTAGCGGGTATGATCTGAAAGCAAAAAGCGGCTGGCCCGAAGGCAAGGACGGCGAAGGTGGGAACGGCGAAGATAAATACGGCTTTTCCGCCCTTCCAGGCGGTACCGCTTGGGGTAGTAACTACATCGATTTTGGCGAAGATGCCCACTGGTGGAGTGATTTTGGGAGTTACAACATTAACGGCAGAATTATGGAATATATGTACAATGGCGACACTTATCCCACGCCAGAAGGTCCTCTATATTTTAGCATTCGTTGCTTGCAGAACAATGCGGATTATGCCGCAAAGGAAAAAGAAGCAGAAGCGGAAATTGCAAAAGAAATGGAAGAAAAAATGGCACAAGAAGCTGCCGCTAAATTAAAACGCGAGAAAGTGAAAAAAGGTTCTTTCACCGATACCAGAAATGGCAAAGCATACAAAACCGTGAAATTAGACAAGCAAACTTGGATGGCTGAGAATTTGAATTACGCGGTGGAAGGGAGCGTATGCCCCGATAACGATGATGACAACTGCAAAAAATTCGGCAGGCTTTATGATAAGGAAACCGCTATGAAAGTCTGCCCAAGCGGCTGGCATTTGCCAAGCGAAAAAGAATGGAAGGCTCTTTTTGATTTCGCCAATTATGATGGCAATCTCAAAGCAAAAAGCATCTGGAAGGAGGGCGGAGACTATGCGAGCAAATGTTTGGACACCGTAGAAGACTTCACGGACGATTACGGCTTTTCCGCCCTTCCGGGCGGCTACGGCTTTAGAGAAAGCTCAACGGACGAAGACGGCGACAGCAACAGCTCATATAGTTTCGGCGGTAGCGGCGTTGGTGGCAACTGGTGGAACTCCGCAGGTTCTTACGAAAGTATCTACGGCAATGATGGCGGGTGGGGCGGCAGCGAATTTGAGGCCAATTACTGGAACGGTGAAGGACCAGGCGACAGCAACAACAAAACCTTTTTGTTCTATGTCCGTTGCGTTCAAAACTAGATAACACTTGGAGATTTATGAGAACCATAGCACTTATTGCCTTGCTGTTGATTTTAATGTCTTGCGATTCTGCTAACCCGCCTGCATTGGTTGGCAGATGGGCGGATGATAGCGGCGAGGTTCTGGAACTTTTAAGAGATGGAACCGGAATTGCCAAAGGGCTTGCAATTAAGTGGAAAACGGAAGAAAACCGTTTTTATATTACCACAGTAGCCTCTGGCGAAGCGAAGTCCTCGAACTACGAAATGCAAGACTCAATACTTACATTTACCGAGGACGATGGTAAAATTTTGAAATATATGAAATGCTCTAATAGTTGCCCAGAAGCTACGGTTCTAATAGATTCCCGCGATGGGCAAAAATATAAAATTGCGAGAATTGGCGAGCAAATTTGGATGGCGGAGAATTTGAACTATAATGCCAGCGGCAGCACGTGCTTTTTTGATGATAGTTATTGCCCAAAATATGGCAGGCTTTATAATTGGAAAACGGCTAGAACTGTTTGCCCCAGCGGTTGGCGTTTGCCGGGCGATGCAGAATGGCAAACCCTAGCGAGTTTCGCAGGCGGTTATGAAGTTACCGGAAGGAGACTAAAAGCGAAAAGCGGCTGGTACGAAAGTGGCAATGGAACAGATGATTTTGGCTTTTCTGCCCTGCCGGGCGGCTACGTCAATTCCGCTGGCAATGCCATCAATAGCAATATCTTCGGCTATTGGTGGAGTTCCTCGGAACACAACGCTAATAACGCCTACTACTGGAATATATTCTACCAAAGCAATGGTATAGGCAGGGACAGCTACGATAAGAGCGACTACTTGTTCAGCGTCCGCTGCCTTAAAGGCGAGCAGGAAGCCGTGGAAGAATACACCCAAGCAGAAAAGGCAGCTATGGAAGCTCTAAACGCAATAGTCTCGCGAGTGGAAAAAAATTCTTTTACCGATGAGAGAGACAGCAAAACCTATAGAACCATAAAATTGGATAACCAAACTTGGATGGCAGAGAACTTGAACTATAATGAAAAGGGCAGCAAATGCTATGAAAATAAGGAGAACAATTGCCAAATATACGGCAGGCTTTATAATTGGGAAGCGGCTATGAAAGCTTGCCCCCAAGGTTGGCATTTGCCAAATGATGCTGAATGGCAGGTTCTATTTGATTTGGTGGGTATTGAAAGAGCCGGAAAAATACTCAAAGCGTCCCGCGATTGGATACAGACTGGCGGCGGAACCGATGATTTAGGTTTTTCGGCTCTGCCAGGCGGTTTTCGCTATCCCACAGGTCTTTTCTCCAGCATTGGTCTCACCGGCGACTGGTGGAGTTCTTCTGAGAGCGCAGCCAACAAATCCAGCATCTGGGATATGAGTTATTCTTGGTCTTACGTTTACAAGAGCGAAGGCAAGCACACCTATTTGTATAGCGTACGCTGTGTACGGGACTAACGCCAGCAGCACACGTGCATATTTTCGCTGCCCCCTTGACAAACCCGCAAAATATTTCTATATTTTTACACACACAAATATGACTACTGGTTAAAACGATGGTAAACTTATTGGCTAGCGGGGTTTTTTATTTGAGAATTGAGAATTGAGAATTGAGAGTTGAGAATTGAGAGTAGAAACAGCCTCTGAACCTGAATTCTCAGAATTTAAGAATTTCCAGAATGGAGAAAACACCTATGAAAAGCATCGTGCGGGCAGCCATTGGGCTTGCCATAACACTAACATTCACCGCTTGCGGAGAGCATAGCCTTGAAGAAATATTCGGGCTTGGCAGCAGCTCAAGCGAAGAAGAGGAATATTCCTCTTCTAGCTTGCGGCAGAGCAGTTCCAGCCATCTTAACAGTTCAAGCGAGGAAGAGCCACTAAGCAGCAGTAGCAATAGCAGCAGTGACATTAGTAGTAGCAATAGCAGCAGTGACATTAGTAGTAGCAATAGCAGCAGTAACATTAGTAGTAGCTCCTCCCGGCTCGGCACTGCCAGCAGTTCCAGCCAGCAGCAAAGCGGTGACCGCGGCACTTTCACCGATACCCGCAACAACAAAACCTATAAGACCACAAGAATCGGCACACAGAACTGGATGGCGGAAAATCTCAACATAGAAACAGGCAACTCCGTATGCTACAACAATGACCAAGCCAACTGCACAAAATACGGCAGACTTTATGACTGGGCAACGGCTATGGAGGCTTGCCCCAGCGATTGGCATTTGCCCAGCAATGAAGAATGGGAAGAATTGTTGCACTATGCGGATGGCACAAGCAGAGCGGCAAGCCCTTACAAAAGCGAAACGGCTGGCAAACGATTAAAAACAACTGGCACAGATGATTTAGGGTTTTCCGCCGTGCTGGGTGGCTACCGTTATAATGGCTCTTTCAGCCGCCTCAACCTGATAGGCGACTGGTGGACTTCCACAGCTACCACCACCACCAACGCCTACCGCCGATTTATGTCTTCCACCGCCGACTTCGTTGACTACAGCAGCGACAGCAAGAGCAGCTATTTGTTCAGCGTCCGTTGCTTGCAGGGTTCAACCCCGGCTAACCTTGAATATACTGGCGGTTCTTGCAATATAAATGATTACAAAACAGTTCAAATAGGCACTCAAACTTGGATGGCGGAGAATTATGCTTGCTATGTCCCAGGCAGCAAATGCTATTACAACGACTCAGCCAACTGCGCAAAATACGGCAGGCTTTACGATTGGGCAACAGCACTGGATTTGCCCTCTAGCTGCAACTCCAGCGCTTGCGCTTCGCGAATAAGCGCAAAGCACAAGGGCATTTGCCCAGCAGGGTGGCATATCCCAAGCGATGCTGATTGGAATGTTTTGATGAAGTTCGTAAATCCGAGCTGCAAAGACGATAGCCATTGCCCAGACGCAGGAACCAAGCTGAAAGCAGCTAACGGCTGGACCGAAGATGGCGGCACGGACAACTTTGGCTTTACGGCTCTGCCGGGCGGCGGCTATGATGGCAGTTTCTACGGTATAGGCTACTACGGCAACTGGTGGAGTGCCAGCGAGGTCAATGGCGACAATGCCTACAGCCGAAGTATGAGCTACAACTACACGCTTGTCAGCTATATTGACTGGATCGACCACAGCAAGGACTTTTTGCGAAGCACTCGCTGCGTGAAGGATTAACAGGATTTAAAATGGAGAACAAAATAATGAAAAGTATCGTAAAATTGGCAGCTCTAGGGCTTGCCTTGGCTTTAACCCTTTCTTGCAGTGCCGTTGAAGACTTGCTAAAAAATGACAACTGCTCTAACAATCTGCTGGATTCCGGTTATGACCCCGCTGACAGCCCAGAGCCTAGCAGCAGTTCTGAGTCAGATGATGTAGTTGGCGTTTCGCCTCCCAGCAATAACACGCCTGGGCAAAGCTCTACGGGAACGGTAATCGTTGCACCGCTATTAAAATCTACTTGGGGAAAAGGCAGCCCATACGACCCATTCAATACTTTACCCGATGGTAGCAAAGGATGGATTGGTTGCGTGAGCGTTGCCATAGCGCAGATACTGTATCATCACAAATATCCAACACAAGCAATAAGTGGTGATGCCTATCAAGGGGTAATCTTTGATTGGGATAATATGCTTGATTCATATAAAAATGTAAACCTTACCGAGAAAGAACGAAAAGCAATAACTGCACTGATGCAAAGCCTGATACTTTCATCTCGTAGTGGTGGCCGTGGCTTTGTCGGAAATTTTGGGTACGATAAAAGCGCTCAGACACTCTATCGTAAATACTACGATGATTCTGATTGGGCAGCGATTTTTACGGCAAAGATAAAAAAGCAAATGGATTTAGGCTTGCCAGTTTTTTGTCACGGAAGTAATTTGGAAAGAACGAGCAGTCACGGTTTTGTACTGGATGGCTACGACAGTAGAGATAAAATTCATATCAATTGGGGGTGGGGAAGTAGCCACGATGGATATTACCCTATTGATTCGCTTACTCCTGGTCGCACTTTAGAAAATGGTTTTCACAATACTAATTTTAAGTGCACAATCAACATTAAACCAGATGAGGGTGGTGTTGGAACTTACGAACTAGCATTAGACACTTTTGCTATTGAAAAAAAGATAATCTTAGCAAACGAACAGGTTACGGTTGTCGCTAAAATAAACCCACAGGGCACGCTCCCTGCTGGTCAAGTTGCTGTGGCGTTGGTGGATAATGGAGGCAATATTGCGGCGTTAGCTGGAGTCACTAATTTCAGAAGAAATCTTTCAACTAGCTTCACACCAGCGGAGATGGTAGCACCAGGGCGATACAAGTTAATGGTTGCCGCCAAACCCGATGGCAAGGATTGGGAAACCATAAAATTAGCCGACCATACTATAGGCGTTCCAAAGGCTATCGATTTAGCTGTGTCGGAGTTCCGCGGAGCGAAGGGCGGCGGTTGGGGTTTATCGCTCAGAAGGTTTAACATCATCGATGATAAAACCACCGTGGCTAGAGGTGAGGAATTCATAGTTGACCACTCGTTGAGCGATGTAAATTCAACAACTTTCCCCAGCACCACATCGGGCGTAGCGTTAATTGATGGCAACAACAACATAGTGGAAATTTTGGGAACCTTGAATTTACCATCAAACGCAAACTCTAACCGAGCCGTTGGCAAACAAATAAGATGCAAAGTTTCAAATGCTGTGGCCTTTGGGCAATACAAATTGCGCATTGTGGTAAAAACCGAAGGCAAAACCGAATGGAGAGTAGTAACCCAAACCGATGGAAGCCTTCCAACAATTATTGATTTCACAGTCCAGGAACTCCCCGTAGCAGGAGGAGGGCTAGGCAATTCGTTTGCCGGCAATGGAGTGTGCCCGTATTAATTAAAAAAGTGCCATTCTCGGCACAACCCATCCAAGCCTTGCTATTCCTTGGGCTTGGAATGGTAAACCAAAGGAATGGAGAAACAAAATGAAAAAAGTCGCAATAATGCTAACCCTGCTTTGCGCAGCAGCATTCGCTCAAAAAGGCACATTCACCGATTCCAGAGACAGTCAAAAATACAAGACCGTCAAGATAGGAAAGCAAACGTGGATGGCGCAGAATTTGAGTTTCAAGCCAGAGACTGGTTCTTGGTGCTATGATAACGACGAGGCCAACTGCGAGAAGTACGGCAGGCTGTATTCGTTTGAAGCGGCAAAGACGGCTTGTCCAGCTGGGTGGCATCTGCCTTCCTACGAAGAGTTGGAGAAGTTGCAAATAGCTACAGGAAAAAAGACAAAAGTATGCATGGGACCAGGTATGTGCGATTGGGAATATACAGGCTCGGCAAAAAAACTGAAAGCGAAAACCGGCTGGAATAAGGGTTGTGGCGAGGCCGAGGCTGGCAGCGTCAATGGAACGGACAATCACGGTTTTTCCGCTTTGCCTGCTGGCAAATTTGACAAGGGCAAATTTTCTGGTATCGGTTGTTCCACCTGTTGGGCAGCTTCGGGTGGCGAAAGCAATGCTGGCAGTGGCACACCTGGGCTAAACAGCCTTGATGACCTAGATTCTTGCGGGGGAGATGGACTTTCGATTCGCTGCATAAAGAATTAGAACAAACCAATGAAAAAGCATCGCACGGGCAGGGTAAGCCTGCCTACCCTCACGGCAGCCCTTGGGCTTGCCATAACACTCACATTCAACGCTTGCGGCAAGACCGCACAACCAGCGGAAAAGAATAGCGGCGGCATAAAAACCGTCAAAATCGGCGAGCAGGTTTGGATGGCGGAGAACTTGAACATAGATTTGCCAAGTTCAGAGTGCTATGAAAACGACCCAGCCAACTGCCTGAAATATGGACGGCTTTACAACTGGGAAACGGCTATGAAAGCCTGCCCAAGCGGTTGGCATTTGCCAAGCGATGCCGAGTGGGATAAGCTGGATAGCATAAGCGGAGCGCCTGGGATAGATTTGAAAGCAAAAAGCGGCTGGGATAATTGCGCAGGCGAGGATAAATTCGGCTTTGCGGCCCTGCCGGGCGGCAACAGCGGCTACAACGACGGTAATTCCGAAAACGACGGCTTCAACCGAATCGGCTACGGCGGCTTTTGGTGGACTGCAACTGAAATAGATAGCATCTATGTCTTCAGCCGTTATATGGACTGCCTAGACCCCAACACCCTCTACGCAAGCAACGGCAAAAAAAGCGACTTGTACAGCGTACGGTGCATAAAGGATTAAGTATTTTTCTATATTGCCTAAAAGTTTAGGGAATATTTTTTACCTACATTCCAGTCGCCCTAAAGCGGACAAAACAAAGGGGATTGTATGGAGAAAAAAGAGCTAACAGCAGCAGATGTCTGGGCAATGTTCGCCGAGTCCGACCGCCAAATGCGTGAGAACGAGCGTATTTTCAATGAGAAACTTGAACAGTCTAGGCTTGAAAGGCTGGAGAATGACCGTAAACTCTCCGAGAAATTCAAAGAGCTTGGGCTTGAAAGGCTGGAGAACGAGCGTATTTTCAACGAGAAGTTTGAAAAACTTGGGATTTTTGTCAAAGACATAAATTCCAATGTGGTGGGCATTGGCCACAGCAATGGCGAATTTGCGGAAGAGTATTTCTACAGTTCCTTGAAAAGGAAAATGGAATTTGCAGGAGTGCATTTTGACGATGTTTACAAAGACATCAAACAATTGAGAAAAACGCCAAACGGTGAAAGGCTCAAAGACCAGTTTGACATCGTAATGATTAACGATGATGCAGTTGCCTTAGTAGAAATCAAATACACAGCTAGAAAGGGTTACCCAACGACAATGGTAAATCAAAAAATCCCCAATTTCAGGATTTTATTCCCCGAATACGCCAATTACAAAATATATCTAGGGATAGGTGCTTTTTCTTTTGAAAAAAGCGTGGAACAAGAAGCCCAGAAACTCGGCATAGGGTTGCTTAAACAGGTAGGCGAAGCCATTGAATACGAGACCAAATGGGTGAGGGCGTATTAGCCAATACACTTGACGGGCATTCAACTTTTTTCTATCTTTGCTTTCAAAATGGAGAAAATCCCTATGAAAAAGCATCTCGCCCTTGGGCTTGCCATAACACTCACACTCACCGCTTGCGAGGAAAAGGAGAAAAAGCAAGACGGCACAACCGCCACCGAACCAGCCGCGGCGGAAACGCAGCAAACCTCGCAAGAGGCAGCGGTACCCCCACCAACCACACTCACCGACAGCAGGGACAGCAAAACCTACAAAACCGTCAAAATCGGCGAGCAGGTTTGGATGGCGGAGAACTTGAACTATGAGGCGAAAGGCTCAACGTGCTACGACAACAAACCCGAAAACTGCAAAAAATACGGTCGGCTTTATGACTGGAAAACAGCTAAAACGGCTTGCCCAAGCGGTTGGAAATTGCCGAGCGAGGAAGAATGGAAAAAAGTATTAAAAGTATTGTGTGCTGATGAAAAGTTGAGACTAATTTTCGGCATTGAATATGGAAATGTGTGGTGGACTGCCACGGCGACGAGTGATAACCCGAATAATGACTATGCCCTCGTAGCCTCCATCAGCGACGACGACTGCGGCCAATCTGGAGGCACGAACAAGAGCGCGGATATTCCTGTCCGTTGCATACAAAACTAAGGAGGAAACCCAATGGGTTGCCTTTTTCTATATTACCTAAAAGTTTAGGGAATATTTTTTACCTACATTCCAGTCGCCCTAAAACGGACAAAACAAAGGGGATTGTATGGAAAAAAGAGAGCTAACAGCAGCAGACGTCTGGGCAATGTTTGCCGAGACTGACCGCCAAATGCGTGAGAACGAGCGTATTTTCAATGAGAAACTTGAACAGTCTAGGCTTGAAAGGCTGGAGAATGACCGCAAACTCTCCGAGAAATTCAGAGAGCTTGGGCTTGAAAGGCTGGAGAATGACCGTAAACTCTCCGAGAAATTCAAAGAGCTTGGGCTTGAAAGGCTGGAGAACGAGCGTATTTTCAACGAGAAGTTTGAAAAACTTGGGATTTTTGTCAAAGACATAAATTCCAATGTGGTGGGCATTGGCCACAGCAATGGCGAATATGCGGAAGAGTATTTTTACAATTCCTTGAAAAAGAAAATGGAATTCGCCGGAGTGCATTTTGACGATATTAGCACAGATTTCAAACTTATGAGAAAAACACCTGATGGCAAAAGAGTTGAAGACCAGTTTGACATAGTTATGCTCAATGGCGAAGCAACGGCTATAATAGAGATTAAATACAAAGCGAGAAAAGATGACCCTAAGCAAATTGCAAGCCAAAAAGTTTCCAATTTCAGGTTTTTGTTCCCCGACTACGCCAAACTCAAAATTTATCTAGGCTTGGCCGCTTTTTCTTTTGAGGAAAGCGTGGAACAAGAAGCCAAGGAACTCGGCATAGGGTTGCTTAAGCAAGTAGGCGAAGCCATTGAATACGAAACTCAATGGGTGAGGGCGTATTAGCCAATACACTTGACGGGCATTCAACTTTTTTCTATCTTTGCTTTCAAAAATGGAGAAAACCCTATGAGAAACACCGTACGGGCAGGGTCAGCCTGCCCCTTGTTTGCAGCCCTAGGGCTTGCCCTCACCCTCTTAGCCTGCGAAGACAAAGAGAAAAAACAAACCCCAGCGGAAACGCAGCAAACCTCGCAAGAGGCAACCGCCAGCGAAAGCCAGCCAAGCGCAGAGGATAAGTGTCCCAATGCAGTAACTGGCAACGGCACATTAACTTGTGGCGGAAAAACCTACAAAACCGTCAAAATCGGCGAGCAGATTTGGATGGCGCAGAATTTGAATTATGCGGCGGAAGGCAGCAAGTGCGGTGGAACAGTAGGATCCGAAGTAGAAGTAGGAGACTCGGGAGAAACTGATATGGCTTATTATCTTGAAGATGAAAATACTGCAAATTGTGACAAGTACGGTCGTCTTTACAACTGGGAAACAGCAATAAAGGTTTGCCCTAGCGGTTGGCATTTGCCGAGCAATGCGGAATGGGATAAACTGTTTCATTATGTCGATGGCACAAGCGGAACGGAAAGCCCTTACGCAAGCGAAACGGCTGGGAAATACTTGAAAGCAAAAAGCGGCTGGGAAAACAACGGCAATGGCGAGGATAAGTTCGGCTTTGCGGCTCTGCCTGGTGGCGAAGGCGTCAGTGGCGAGTTCTGCTTTGCCGGATACTCCGCCTACTGGCTCTCTAGCAACAGTGACGACCGTGTCCACGGCCGATTTATGAACGGCAGAGATGAGAGAGCAGCATACTACATGTCCTACGGTAAGAGCAGCTTTAATAGTGTCCGTTGCATCAAGGATTAACCAATGAATCCAACCACACACACAACCAACCCAGTAAGGGCGTATTGCATACGCCCTAAATGTGGTTGTAATACCCACTTAGGCTTTATTCAACGCTCTAACCTGTCCTCGCGAAAGATCCGTAGCTTTAAGCACATCGGCAACAGAAAATCCTCTTGTAAGCATATTGCGAGCAATTTCATTTCTGTTTTTCTTAATGCCCCTAGCCTCGGCTTTCTCCTCCGCATAAGCAATGATCGCTCTCTGGTCGTGTCTGTTCATCATAGCTGCCTCATACTGCTTGAGTTCTCTCTCCGTAAAATTAGAAATTCTTGCCACCTCGAAAATCCGCAAAAGCTCCTTCTCCTTGAAGCTCTTGGGAACATTTTTGAGCTTGTGACCGTTTTTGAGAGAAAAAAGAATTTTATCCATAATCGTTTCACATTCGCTCTCTTTCTTCTTAAATTTAGGCAATATAACGAAAACCATTTGCAGAATATCGTAGCTGATTTCGGGGTGCTTGTCGTTCCTCAGGGACAAATGCTGGATTACCTCCGTGCAGCCTTTCCCAAAGTCAAGGTTAAATTCCAAGAAGCTGATGGAATAGAGTTTGGGAATGTTGAAGTCATACTCTTTCCCTTTCACCGCAAGACCGCATACAATCATACAAAGGTAAAAGAAAGTCCGCTTTATGAAATGTTTTTGCCCTTTAACTTGGACTTCCACCACAAACCTTGTGCCTTTGGCATCCCTGCAATGAACATCAAAAACGGCATCTCTATTGAACCTCGTTTTTCCAAACAGTTCGTGGTTAATGTTGATTACCTCTTTGATAGGGCTTTTCAGCTTCTCGGCGAGGAATGTATTGAGAAGGAACAAAAGGAGTTCCGTGCTTTGCTCGTTGGCAAATGCTTTTTTGAAAGTAGAATCCAAAGTGAGCGGAGCAAACCTCGGCAGTTTTTAGGCATAATAATCCTCGTGGAAAAAATTTATGTGATATAATAAAGCCGCTCCCTTGCGGAGCGAATGTAGAAAGGAAGAATATAGAAAATTCTACCTTCACAACCCAACAGGAGAAAACCCCATGAAAAAGCATTGTACGGGCAGGGTCAGCCTGCCCACCATCGCGGCAACCCTTGGGCTTGCCATAACACTCACACTCAACGCTTGCGAGGAAAAGAAAAAGCAAGACGGTGCAACCGCCACCGAACCAGCAGCCGCAACGGAAACGCAGCAACCCTCGCAGGAAGCAGCAGCGACTACCTTCACCGACCCTCGTGACGACAAAACCTACAAAACCGTCAAAATCGGCACACAGGTTTGGATGGCGGAGAACTTGAACTACAAAACGAAAGAAGGCTCAATTTGCTATGACGAAAAAACAGAAAACTGCAAAAAATACGGACGGCTTTATGACTATGAAACGGCTCAAACGGCTTGCCCTAGCGGTTGGCATTTGCCTGATTCTACGGAGTGGCAAACTCTTGTGGATTTCGCAGGTGGCAGCAAAAACGCTGGAAAGGCACTCAAAGCTACTAGCGGCTGGGATAACAATGGCAATGGCACAGACAAGTTCGGCTTTTCCGCCCTGCCTGGCGGCAATATGGAGTGTAGAGATGGTTGCGATTTCTACAATGTCGGTATTAGAGGCATCTGGGTTAATGCTGTAATTGACGATGGTGTGTTCATCGACGAACCAGACATATACGACAAGGCTAACGGTGCCTCATTCAGTGTCCGTTGCTTGCAGGGAGATGGAAAAGAAGCGGCAGCAAGGGCAGCAGCAAAAGTGGCAAAGGCGGCAAAGGAAGCAGAGGTAGCGGCAGCAGCAGCGGCGGCAGCAGAAAAAGCAATAACAGAAAAAGCTCGCATTATTCAAGCAGACCCTATAAAAGATTCCCGCGATGGCAAAACCTACAAAACCGTCAAAATCGGTAGCCAAGTTTGGATGGCGGAGAATTTGAACTATGCTGAGAAAGGTAGCAAGTGCGGCGGAACAAACATTCAAAAGGAAAATTATGTTGACCTCGAGACGAGAGAAGAAAAAACAAGAGAATACTATCCTCTTGAAGATAAAAATACTGCCAATTGTGACAAATATGGTCGCCTATATGATTGGAAAACGGCTATGAAGGCTTGCCCCAGCGGTTGGCATTTGCCAAGTCAATCGGAATGGGGAGTATTAATGCAAGCGGTTGGCGGTGAGAAAACAGCAGGCAAATTCTTGAAGGCTACGACTGGCTGGAACACCTATAATGGAAAATCTGGCAACGGCACGGATATTTTCGGCTTTTCCGCTCTGCCTGGCGGCACTGGCAGTTCTGATAGAGGTTTCGACAGCGATGGCGGCTACGGCTTCTGGCGGACTGCTGCGGAGGACGGTACCAGCCGCCGCATTACCAACTTCGGTGACGATACGGACAGCCCCGGCTTCGGTAAGGACGACTACTACAGCGTCCGTTGCATACAAAACTAAGGAGAAAACCCAATGCTAACTAGTCTCAAACCCGAATTCCTTCGCGACTTTGAGCATATTCCTGTCAAAGGAACAAATGCAAATTTCGCTCCTGCCATATTTTTCGCTTATGTCAAGGGCTGTGGCTATGTGAATTGCATCCAAACTTTTGCATTTAGACAAAATATCATAGTTATTGGATACAGAATTTTCAAAATTTTCAGTAATATCTATGTAGAAAATATCCCTCAAAAACTTATCGAGCTTTTGCAGCCTGGTTTTAAGGCGTTCATCATCAAAAATACCTTTTTGTTGTTTAATGCGTCTTCTCAAAGAAATGTTCATTTCAAATTTAAGCAAGACAGAACTTACTCTAACTTTGTTGCTTTGCCAAATTGCCAAAGCCTCTTCAGAACGGGTTTCGTTCAGCAGGATAGAGAGCAAAAGAGAAGAATCAAAATAGGATATAAGCATAAATCAAAATCTGTCGGCTCGTTCTGCTTCGTAAAAAGCCTCAAATTCTTCAGTTGTCATTTTTGGCTCCGTATCAAACCATTCAGGTCTTTCCATCGGCTGCGGCGCCCTTTTAGGCAAACTCGCCCTGCCAGCTTTGGCTTCCTCAACCATCCACTCAACAAAACTGGCTTCTTCCTCGCTTTCCACGGGGAACATCACCCCATTGCCGAGGTCTATAAGCCTGTGGCAAGGCTTGGCGGATTTCGTTTTTTCAATAGTAGCAGGTTGCATAGCAAAAATATAGAAAAATTTTCAGAATTTCTACATTCAACCCTTAAAACGGAGACAACACAATGAAAAAGCATATTGCATTAGCGGCAACCCTTGGGCTTGCAATAACATTCACACTCAACGCTTGCGAGGAAAAGGAGAAAAAGCAAGACGGCACAACCTACAAAACCGTAAAAATCGGCGAGCAGGTTTGGATGGCAGAAAATCTCAGCATAGATTTGCCAGGTTCAAAATGCTACGACAACAAACCCGAAAACTGCCAAAAATACGGACGGCTTTACAACTGGGAAACAGCTAAAAAGGCTTGCCCTAGCGGTTGGCATTTGCCTAGCGAAGCTGAATGGAAAGTTATGACGGCATCGGTTGGCGGAGATGACACAGCAGGCAAAGTCTTGAAGTCAAAGAGTGACTGGAATGAAAATGGCAACGGCACAGATGCTTATGGTTTTTCCGCCCTGCCAAGCGGTAAGTGCAATTTGGAAGGCAACTTCGACGAAATTGGAGACAGAGGCAACTGGTGGAGTAGCTCTGACCATAATAATAATTCAGACGATAATACTTGCTTAGAGCCAGGCTTCGCCTACTACAAGAGCATATACGTCTATGAGAACGCCAGTGACAATTGCAGCGTTAAGAGCGACTTGTTCAGCGTCCGTTGCATACAAGGCGATGCAAAAGCCACCGCCAGCGAAAGCCTGCCAAGCGGAGAGGAAGGGTGTCCAGACAGTAAAGAACCTCCAATAACAACAGAAGCGGTATTTTTGAGAAATTCGGAAAACGCCGAAGGGATTGGCTTTTCTACCTTTCGTTTACCAGACGGCGAGAAAGCAATGGATTTTAATGAGCATAATTTGGAAGAAGGCGATAAAGTTACCATAACATATAAATCGTCAGGGAGGTACGATGGCGAAGAACGTTGTTATTATTTTAAGGAAGTTCTTTCAGTGAAAAAAATAGGAAAATGAGGTAACCCAATGAAAAAGCAACTCGCAAAACTCGCCCTCACCGCAGCCTTAGGGCTTGCCCTCACCCTCTTAGCCTGCGAAGACAAAGAGAAAAAACAAACCCCAGCGGAAACCCAAACCGCCGAACCAGCGGCGGCGGCGGAAACGCAAGAGGCAGCAGTAGAAAAGGAAAAGGCTGGTGGAAAACTGCTCGAAACAATCACCTATGAGAACGGCGATGTACAAAAGTTTGAGTACGACGAGCAAAATCGTATCGTCAAAATGGACAATAAAACGATTACCTACGCCGATAATTTGGTTACGGTAGGCACTCAAAAGTTTGTGATAAACGGCAATACGGTAACCGTAGATGGCAAATCATTTACCATAAACGAAGACGGATATATTGTTGAGAGGAATGGGGAGGAATACAAATATGAGGACGGTAACCTGATTAAAATATTTGATAAAAGCGACGACTTCGAAGACGGTAGTAGTTATTTTTATGATGATAAAAAATCACCGTTTTCCAACTCCAACACTCCAAAATGGCTTATCAGTTTAGAGGTTGGCATTCGCTATACATCGGGGGGCACCGAATCACTCGCAAGCAAAAATAATGTTAGTGGATATTTGTTTCAAGGCGGTGCACCCGGAGGTTGCGACAGCGAATACGAATATGATAAAGACGAATTTCCAGTCACAAATACGAGAACGTGTAGAGTCGACGATGCAGAGGATACATCAATAATCCGTTACGTCTATCGCAACGGAAAGTAAAACAAAGAGGTAACACAATGAAAACTCCAACCAACCGCACCCCCGTAGGGGCGTTTTGCAAACGCCCTATATGCGGTTGTCTAATTAGTCTCAAACCCGAATTCCTTCGCGACTTTGAGCATATTCTTGTCAAAGGAACAGATGCAAATGTTTTTGTTATTTGGATTTCTTTGAGCATTCAAAGCCGTTGCCAAATGAATAGCATCCGAACTTTTGCAAGCAGCAAGAGAATCATTTTGAATCATAGAATCAGCAAATGTTTCGGTTATATCATTAAAATATATATCATTCAAAAGTTCTCTAAGTTTTGTCTTTTTATTATCAAGCCATATTTTATCAAATCTGTTTCTTTGCCTATTGTAAAACCTAAGCAAAGAAATGTTAGTTTCAATTTTCAAAAGTACAGAACTGAATTTTATCTGATGGTTATTCCAGATGTTTTTAGCTTCAAGCTCACGACTTTCTTCAAGCAAAATGGACATAAGCAACGAAGAATCAAAATAAGCAATTATCATTTAAAACCTATCGGAACGTACATACTCATAATCGGGCCACCAGTCTTCCCTTTTTATGCCGTCTGTATTTTCTGGCAATTTTGTTGTTCCAGGAGCATTCTTAGGCAAACTCGCCCTGCCAGCTTTGGCTTCCTCAACCATCCACTCAACAAAACTAGCTTCTTCCTCGCTTTCCACAGGGAACATCACCCCATTGCCGAGGTCTATAAGCCTATTGCAAGGCTTGGCAGATTTTGTTTTTTCAACAGTAGCAGGTTGCATAGCAAAAATATAGAAAAATTATCAGAATTTCACCATTCAACCCTTAAAACGGAGACAGTACAATGAAAAAGCATCTCACCCTAGCCTTAGGGCTTGCCATAACACTCTTAGCCTGCGAAGACAAAGAGAAAAAACAAACCCCAGCGGAAACCCAAACCGCCGAACCAGCGGCGGCGGCGGAAACGCAGGAAGCCACGCAGGAGGCAGCCGCCCTACCACCAACCACACTCACCGACAGCAGGGACAGCAAAACCTATAAAACCGTCAAAATCGGCAACCAAACTTGGATGGCGGAAAATTTGAACTACGAAACGAAAGAAGGCTCAATGTGCTATGACAACAAACCTGCTAACTGCCAAACATACGGTCGTCTTTATAACTGGAATACGGCTATTAAGGCTTGCCCCAGCGGTTGGCATTTGCCGAGCAAAGATGAATGGCAGACACTTGAAAATTTCGTTGGTGATGAAAACGGAAAGAAGCTAAAAGCAAAAAGCGGATGGAATGACAATGGGAACGGCACAGACGAATATGGCTTTTCCGCTCTGCCTGGCGGCTCATTTGTTGACGAATGTGCCGATGTCTGCGAAAGTTCAGGTTTCCTAGATGTCGGCGACTTCGGCTACTGGTGGAGTGCTACGAATGGTGGTACTTACGGTGCCTACTTCCGGCGTATGCAAAGCTTCAACGAGAGCGTTATGGACTACGACAACTTTGAGAGTAGCTTGCTCAGTGTCCGTTGCATCAAGAATTAACTAAATTTCAACAAAGGAGAAAAAAAATGAAAAAGCATAGTACGGGCAGGGTCAGCCTGCCAACCCTCACGGCAGCCCTTGGGCTTGCCATAACACTCACATTCACCGCTTGCGAGGAAAAAAATGCTGGCGGAGATACTTTAGCCGACCCTCGTGACGGCAAAATCTACAAAACCATAAAAATCGGCGAGCAGGTTTGGTTTGCGGAGAACTTGAACTACGAGACGGGAGGCTCGCAGTGCTATGATGAAGCCAGCTGCCAGAAATACGGGCGGCTTTATTACTGGGGAGCGGCTATGGAGGCTTGCCCCAGCGGTTGGCATTTGCCAAGCCAAGAGGAATGGCAGACCCTTGTGAATTTCGCTGGCGGCGATAAAGTTGCTGGAAAAAAACTCAAAGCAAAAAATGGCTGGAATCAAAAAGGCAACGGCACAGACAATTTTGGGTTTTCCGCTCTGCCGGGCGGCTACTACGATGGGGGTTGCGATTGCGATGACGGCCCTTTCGGTGGCTCTGAAGGTGCTGGCGATGACGGCTACTGGTGGAGTAGCCAAGAGTATGATAGCTACCGTGCCTACATCCTGGGTATGCGCCACACGGACGAAAATGCGCACTACGACAGCAGCCGTGTGTTCGACTTGCGAAGTGTTCGTTGCTTGCAAGACGACGTAAGGCACGCACAGGCAAAAAGAGAAGCGGAGCTAAAGGCACAATCAGAGGCGGCGGCAGGAGCGGCGGCAGAAGAAGAAGCAAAAAGCAAGGCAGCAAAAGAGGCAATAGCAAAAGCTAGGGCAAATGTAGCCAAGGAAGGTTCTTTTACCGATGCCAGGGACAAGAAAACCTACAAAGCGGTGAAAATAGGCAAGCAGATTTGGATGGCGGAGAATTTGAATTTTGAGGCGAAAGGTTCAAAGTGCTATGGCGGCGACTTTGCCAACTGCAAGAAATATGGGCGGCTTTATAACTGGTTAACGGCTATTGGAGTTTGCCCAGATGGTTGGGAGTTGCCAACCAATGATGAATGGCAAGAACTGTTGCATTATGTGGATGGCACAAGCGAAACGGAAGGCTTTTACGAAAGCAAGACGGCTGGGAAATTCTTAAAAGCAATGAGCGGCTGGGAAAATGACGGCAATGGCACAGACAGTCACGGCTTTTCTGCCTTGCCGGGCGGCTACGGCGATCTTCGTGGCAGTTTCAGCGGCATCGGCAGCCTCGGCAACTGGTGGACCAGCAGCGAAGAAGGAGACTTCGCTTACAAACGTGGTATGAGAGACAGCGGAGAGAACGGCGAGTACGTCTATTACGCCCACGACAAAGTGGATATGTTGTTCAGTATTCGTTGCTTGATGGAAGGAGGAAACGTATATGAACAAGATTAAGGCTATAGCTCTCACGGCAGCTTTATTGGCAGCATCGCTCAATGCGTATGCCGCAGAGCCAGCGTGGGACAAACGCATACCGGCAGGCTATAAGATCACAGAAAAAGCGTCTGGAGATTTGAACGGCGATGGCGCGGACGACTATGTACTAACCATCAAACCAGATGGCACAGATTCCGCGGGCTTTATGATATTCTTCAAAGACGGAGACGGCTACAAACTCGTGTTGGAAAACAGACGCTGCTTCTATACGGAATTCGGCTGGCCCACGCTCTCTATAAAAAAGGGCAATCTATATTTTATCGAAGAAACCAGCGGAACTTGCAACCGCTATGCCTACACCCACACGTTTAGGTACAGAAACTCAGAGTTCGAACTAATCGGTTACGACGCCTTAGAGATCGATTGCGGCAGTTGGAATGAAAATCATGAGCGTGTAGGCGGCTCAAATTCCAAAACGAGTATCAACCTCCTAACAAAAAAGAAACTGAGCACATTGAACGGCAAAGAAACTTGGAGCAATATAACGGTAAAAGATCCCATATTACTGCGGAAAATCGTCGAATGGCCTCCTGATATAAACAATTTAATAAACGGAGGCAAACAATGAAAAAGCATATCGCATTAGCGGCAGCCCTTGGGCTTGCCATAACATTCACCCTCACCGCTTGCGAAGAAAAGAAAAAGCAAGACGGCACAACCGCCACCGAAGCGGCAACGGATTCAACTGTTGCCGAGAGCAATGGCGGCGGCGGTGGAAACCTGCTTGAATGTTTTGCCGATGAGAACGGCAAATGCACAAAGAAGTTTGAGTACGACAAACAAAACCGCCTCGTCAAAATAGACGATGAAACGATTACTTATGCCGATAATTTGATTACGGCAGGCGCTAAAAAGTTTGTGATAAAAGGCAATACGGTAACCATAGATGAGTACACATTGGCCATAGACAAAAATGGATATATTGTCAGCAAAACAGGCGGGCTTGATGGGTGTGGCGATGACGATAAGAAAGACGAGAACGACGAGCCTATAAAAGTTACCTATCGTGAGGAGTATCATTATGAGGACGGCAACCTAACTCAAACGAATGATAATGGTGGTGATTGCGAGATTTTTGTTGGTAGTTCTTACAATTATAAATATGACAGCCAAAAATCGCCGTTTTCTGCCTCAAACACCCCGAAATGGCTTTTGCAGTATTTATTAGAGCCTCATTACGCAAGTAAAAACAACGTTATTGAAAATTCTATTGGAGGGTCGGATTGTTACCCCACACATAAGTATCAATACGAATATGCTAGTAACGGATTTCCAACCAAGGAGACGGGAGAAATAGAAAGTTTCTGCGACAGCGGAACATTTACTACCCGTTACATCTATCGCTGAGACAGACCAACGAGGTAACCCAATGAACAGCAACTAACAATGTTCGCACTCACGGCAGCCCTAGCACTTGCCACAACCCTCACCCTCACCGCCTGCGAAGACCCCGCCACCCTCACCGACACAAGGGACAAGAAAACCTACAAAACCATCAAAATCGGCGAGCAGGTTTGGATGGCAGAAAACTTGAACTACGAAGCAAAAGAAGGCTCAAAATGCGATGACGACAACCCTGCCAACTGCAAGAAAAATGGACGGCTTTATGAATGGGAAACGGCAAAAAAAGTCTGTCCTAGCGGCTGGCATTTGCCAAGTAATGTGGAATGGAATAAGCTAATGAATTTTGCTGGTGGCGATAAAGCCGCTGAAAAACTCAAAGCCAAAAGTTGGAATGGTGTAGATGCTTTTGGATTTTCGGCTCTGTCTGGCGGTAGCAATTGGTGGAGTTCCAGCGAAGAAGGTGGCTACGACTATAACTACAATTACGACGGGTTCATATTTTACAGCGGAGAGCAAGCATACAACGAAGAATATACTGAGAGCTATTTTAACTATGTCCGTTGCATAAAGGATTAACCAAAACTTCAACAAAGGAGAACAAACCAATGAAAAAGCAACTCACCCTAGCCCTAGTGCTAGCCACAACCCTCACCTTCACCGCTTGCGAAGAAAAGAAAAAGCAAGACGGCACAACCGCCACCGAACCAGCGGCGGCGGAAACGCAGGAAGCTACGCAGGAGGTGGTGGCAGAGGTGGCAGAGAAATCAGCGGAAAAGCCTAGCGGAGATTTTAAAACCGTAAAAATTGGCGAGCAAGTTTGGATGGCGGAAAATTTGAACTATGCGGCGAAAGGCAGCAAGTGCGGTGGAACAAACCTTATGGAAAGCGAGGAATCATTCTATCTTCTTGAAGATGAAAATACTGAAAATTGCGACAAGTACGGTCGTCTTTATAATTGGGCTACTGCAATGGCTTTGCCTTCTGATTGCAATGACAAATCTTGTGCTTCGCAGATATCCGAAAAGCACAGAGGCATTTGTCCCTCTGGCTGGCATATCCCAAGCAATGCTGATTGGAATGTTTTGATGAAATTTGTAGATCCGAGCTGTTCTGACAATAGTGATTGTGCTGGGGCTGGAACTAAGTTAAAGACTACTAGCGGATGGGAAAAAACTTTTTTTGAAGGGAAATCCGGCAACGGTACAGACGATTACGGATTTGCAGCTCTGCCAGGCGGTGAAGGCTATTCCGGTGGCGATTTCCGCAGTGTCGGTAACAGTGCCACTTGGTGGAGTGCCTCGGAGGGTAGCAGTGCGGTCTTCTACACCTACATCCGGTCAATGAGTAACTTAGACGGGAAAGTCCGTTGGTCCGAATCCCCTAGGATCCACTTTTTCAGCGTCCGTTGCATACAAAACTAAGGAAAAAGACCAAATGCTAATTAGTCTCAAACCCGAATTCCTTCGCGACTTTGAGCATATTCTTGTCAAAGGAGCAGAGGATAATATCTTGTCCTTTGGCATTTTCCCTAAAATAAAGAGCAGTAGCAATATGAATAGCATCAAGGCTTCTGCAACCTGCAAGTCTTTTGTTCTTAATTATGATTTGTTCTATGGATTTATCTATCGACTTGTAATTAATATCTTTAAGCATTTCACCAAGCTCGCCAGTTTTTTCCGCCAGCCAAGATTCACCCTGTTTATGGTTATATATCTTGTAAGTTCTGCACAAAGATATATTTGTTTCTATTCTAAGCAAAAAAGAACTCAAATAAAAATTGGTATTATCCCACAAAGAACAGGCTTCGCTATATCGTTCTTGGTTGAGCAAGATGGTAAGCAGAACGGAAGAATCGAAATAAGCTATCATATTTTAGAATCTGTCTGCTCTCGTTTCGTTGTAAGCAACCCAGAAATCAATGGTCTCTTTTGGTTTAGCAGGCAATTTTGGCTTACCGTTGGATGCAGCCAAAATCATTCTACCAGCCGCCGCTTCTTCCGCCAGCCACTCTTCGAAAGTTTGCTTATGAGCAACCTTCACCCTAGCAACAGAAGCTCGGTGAACTCTTGTCTTAGTTTTCTCAACAGTAGCAGTTTGCATAGTAAAAATATAGAAAAATTATCCGAATTTCTAAATTCAACCCTTAAAACGGAGACAGTACAATGAAAAAGCAACGTACAGGCAGGGTCAGCCTGCCCACCATCGCGACAGCCCTAGGGCTTGCCATAACCCTCACATTCACCGCTTGCGAAGAAAAGAAAAAGCAAGACGGCGCTACCGCCACCGAAGCGGCAACAACAATGCAGGAACCAGCAGCAGCGGAAACCGCAAGCGGAAGCACTCTAACCGACCCACGCGACAACAAAACCTACAAAACCGTCAAAATCGGCGAGCAGGTTTGGATGGCGGAGAATTTGAACTATGAGGCAAAAGGCTCAACGTGCTACGACAACAAACCCGACAACTGCCAAAAATATGGACGACTCTATGATTGGGAGACGGCGAAAACAGTCTGCCCTACTGGATGTTTGTTATAGCGTTTTCCGCTCTACCTGGCGGATACGAACTTGGTGGTTTTCACGGTATTGGCGGCAATGTTTCTATATTATCCAAAAGTTTAGGGAATATTTTTTACCTACATTCCAGTCGCCCTAAAACAGACAAAACAAAGGGGTTTGTATGGAAAAAAAAGAGCTAACAGCAGCAGATGTCTGGGCGATGTTCGCCGAGACCGACCGTAAAATGGCGGAAACTGACCGCATAATGCGGGAAAACGAACGCAAAATTGCGGAGGGACACCGCATTTTAGACGAGAAGTTTGACAGGCTCGAAAAGCTGTTCGAAGATCTTGGCATTGAGAGACGAGAGAACAACCGCGCTCTCAATGAAAAACTTGCCGAAAACGACCGCAAACTCACCGAGAGATTCGAAGCACTTGGCATTAAGGTCAATGAAGTAAAATCCAATGTAGTTGGCATTGGCCACAGCAATGGCGAATATGCGGAAGAGTATTTTTACAATTCCTTGAAAAAGAAAATGGAATTCGCCGGAGTGCATTTTGATCTCATCAACACGGATTTCAGGCTTTTGAGAAAAGCCCCTAGTGGCAAAAGAGTTGAAGACCAGTTTGACATGGTTATGATCAACGGCGAAGCAGCGGCTATAATAGAGATTAAATACAAAGCGAGAGAGAATGACCCCAAGCAAATGGTGAACCAGAAAGTTTCCAATTTCAGGTTTTTGTTCCCCGAATATGCGAAACTCAAAATTTACTTGGGCTTGGGTGCTTTTTCTTTTGAAAAAAGCGTGGAACAAGAAGCCCAGGAACTCGGCATAGGGTTGCTTAAACAAGTAGGCGAAACCATTGAATACGAAACCAAGTGGGTAAGGGCGTATTAGCCAATACACTTGACAAGCGTTCAAATTTTTTCTATCTTTGTTTTGTAGAATATATGACTTTAGGTTTAAAATTGGAAATAATTAAGTTATGAAACAAAAATTCATTTTTCTTATTGTGTGTTTGTGTGTGTTTGCCGCCAAACCAGCAATGGCAGAAGAAGTAGATAAACTTTTACAGCTTGCGCGGGAGGCTTGCGGCAAAAGCGAGTATATGGTTGCCGATTCTATACTGCGAGAGGCTTCAATGTTGCTTGTGCGGAGTAGCGAGATGCCTAGCAGTTCGTTGCCACACTTGCAGAAATACGCAGCTACCATTGTCTCTATGTACACGGAGCTTTTCCCGCTGGGCTTTCACGTGCCAAAAGATATATACTACACTATGTTCAGCCACCACCTGCTAAATTCGCTTACCGGCAAATCGTCTGGCATATCGTCTCAAGACAGTGCTTACTTTGTTAGCTTGGCCAATAGGCTAGACATAACCTACGATATTCCCATTATGTGGAATGACCGTGTTAAGGAAACATTTCTCTTTTTCCTCAAGAGACGCAAAGTTCTCTTTGACCGTTGGTTTTACCACGTTGACTATTATATTCCGGTTATGAAGCAGATGTTCATTGATGCGGGGCTGCCCGGCGACCTCGCCTACCTGCCAATTTTAGAGAGCCATTTTGACCCGCACGCCTATTCATCGGCAAACGCTGCTGGAATATGGCAGTTCATATCATCCACAGGTAGGCAATATGGGTTGCGGCAAAACTATTGGATAGACGAGCGCCGCGACCCCCTAAAAGCAACCGGAGCAGCAATAAATTACTTAGACAAGCTGTATGGAGATTTCAAAAATTGGCATACCGCGCTGGCATCTTACAACTGCGGCGAGAAAAGGATGTTGCAGGCGATAATCAAAGCCGGTGGCACAAACAATTTTTGGGCACTGTCGCTACCCAAAGAATCTATGAATTACGTTCCGTTCTTTATATCCACGCTGATTATAGCCAAGAACCACAATCTTTTTGAATTCGGTTTCCCAGAAACCGAAGGCACTTTTGACCTAGACACGGTTCTTGTGAACGATTGCGTGGAAATGAAAACTATTGCGGAGGGTATAGGCATTTCGCTAGACTCCTTGACTAAGATTAATCCGCATATTCTCCGCGGTATAACTCCGCCGGATATGCGGGATGTGCGTATTTACCTGCCCAATGGATATGCAGCCAAATTCAAGGAATTTTACAGCAGCCTGCCCGATGATAAGAAGACTAAGTTTTACCACTACACGGTGAAGAAAGGTGAAAACCTAACGAAAATAGCGAACATCTTCAATGTTGACATAGATACACTCCGCAAGATAAACAATATAAAGGCAAAATCCACGGCAGTTGACAAATACGTAATAGTTCCCATATCAGCAAACGACACGGTGCCATCCAGCCTTGCTTCGCATTTGAATGTAAGCGAATGGGAGTCCCCTGGGCAAACGATATCATATTGTGCAATTTCACGTGTCGGCAAAAAGGTAATCCACAAGGTAGGTGCTGGCGAAACGCTACAATCTATATCAAAAGCTTTTGACGTAACTGAGAAAGACTTATTGGCATGGAACTACTTAGCAAATCCGCGAGACCTGAAATCTGGGCGTATCTTGTCCATATACCTGCCCGATAGTCTGCCCGATAGCCAACCAGATAGTTCTGCACAAATAGCGCAAGCCGCAGACAGCGTTGGCGGCAATGCTAAGTACTCAGGCAAGCGCGTGGTGAAGCCGGGGGAGACGTTCTATGGAATATCTTTGGAGTTGGGGATACCGCCTAATGAACTTGCAACTATCAACGGATTAAATGTAAAATGCCCACAGATATCTGTAGGCTACATACTGCGATATAACCCAAATCCAGCACCTGCGAACAAGACAAATGGTGTGAAAAGTGCTACCCTGCGCAACCCATCCAAGCCTTCCAATTCCTTGGGCTTGAACTAGCAAACCAAAGGAACGGAGGCACACAAATGAAAAAGATCGCAATAAAAATGGAGGTAACACAATGAAAAAAGATATACGGGCGTATTGCATACTCCCCATATTCGCAGCCCTCACCGCATTGCAAGCCTATGCAGCCGAGCCAGCATTTGACAAACTTCTCCCAGCAGGCTATCAGCTCTTAGAAAAAGCGTCTGGCGATTTGAACGGCGATGGTGCGGACGACTACGTATTAACTATCAAAACAACCAACGGTTCAGATTCAGGAGGCTTTATGATATTCTTCAAAGACGGAGACAGCTACAAACTCGTGTTGGAAAACAAAAGCAGCTTCTATATGGAATTCAACTATCCCACGCTCTCTATAAAAAAGGGCAATCTGTATTTTAGCCTTGAAAGCAGCGGAACTTGCAGCCGCTATGTTTACACCCACACGTTTAGGCACAGAAACTCCGAGTTCGAGCTAATAGGTTACGACACCTTAGAGGACGATTGCGGTGGTTGGGATGAAAATCATAGGCGTGTAGGTGCCTCAAGATCCAAAACTAGCACCAACTACCTAACAAAAAAGAAACAGAGCATATTGAACGGCAAAGAAACTTGGAGCAACATAACAGTCAAAGACCCCATATTACTGCGGGAAGTCGCTAAGAAGGAATGGAGATAACACAATGAAAATCATCGTCACGGCAGCCTTAGGGCTTGCCATAGCGTTCACACTCAACGCCTGCAGTCAAAAGAAAAAGCTCGCTACAGAACTAGCAGCACAGGCTGCCACCTTAACCGATATTCGTGGCGGTTTCAGCGGCATTGGCAGCCTTGGCAACTGGTGGACTGCTAGCGAATATGTTAACTCTGAATTTCGCTGGAGTTAATCAGCATTTACTATATTACCAAATGTTTAGGGAATATTTTTTTCAATTAATCCCGTAGCCCTAAACAAATAAGGTATAACAGACATTTGGTTCTGTTAAACCAAACAAAAAAGGTTTATATGGAAAAAACAATGCCCATATTATTATTATTCCTCTGCACTTTATCTTACTCTTACACCATTTGGAGCGGAAACGGTGATACTGAATGGTACAAAGATTCGGCAAAAGCATTTGCCATAACCACGCCAGAACAGCTAGCGGGGTTAGCTAAATTGGTAAACAGTGGACAAAATTTTTATGGCAAAACCGTTAGGCTAGAATCAAACATTATTCTCAACGACACGACAAATTGGCAAAATTGGGCAAGCAACCCGCCAAAAAATAAATGGGTGCCGATTGGAATACCTTCTTCTGGCAATACCAGCGATATTCCGTTCAATGGGACTTTTGACGGCAATGGCTATGCCATTAGCGGAATTTATACAGATTCTACAAAAACCTCCCAAAGCTTATTCGGCTTACTAGGTTCCAACGGAACGATAAAAAACCTTGGCGTAACAGCTTCTTACATTATAGGGAAATTCATGGTTAGTGGACTTGTTGGATGGAGTTACGGATCGATAAGCGACAGTTATTCTACGGCTTTGGTTGAATCAGTAGGAAGCCATGCTGGCGGGTTGGTTGGCTGGAGTAGAGATGGTATAATAACTGATAGCTATTTTTCTGGTAAGGTGACAGGAAATGGAGTGATTGGCGGGCTGGTTGGAATTAATAGCAGCATGATAATCAATAGTTATTCCAGTGGAACCGTTATAGGACGCATAAAATATAGCTATGAGAAAGTCGGCGGATTAGTAGGGTATAACGATGGCAGTATAACTAACAGCCATTTCACTGGCAATGTAATTGGCAAATCAAGTGTCGGTGGGCTGGTTGGCTTGAACTACACACAAGGTGCCATAACCAACAGTTATTCTATCGGAAATGTGACGGGGGAAAGATATGTAGGGGGATTAGTTGGATGCAGCGATGAAGGTATTATAAGCGGTAGCTATTTCAGCGGAAATGTAGCGGGAAAAATGGACAGCGGCAGCATTGGCGGCCTTGTAGGAGCAAACTATAGCAAGATACTCAACAGTTATTCCTCCGGCAAAGTTACGGGAACAAAAATGGTTGGCGGCCTTGTTGGTAGCAACTATAAACACAAGGTTAGAGATCACGCTTTTGGTATTTTTACCTTAAAGACTTTCACTGGCACTATAATCAATAGTTATTCCACAAGCAATGTATTTGGAGACTCTATTACTGGTGGGCTTATAGGGAAAAACGATGGCGGCAAAATAATAGATAGTTACTACGATAAGGAGACGAGCGGACAAAAAAAAATCATGGACGGCAAAGGTAAAACTTCTGCTGAAATGAAACGAATGGCTACTTTCAAGGGTTGGGATTTTAAAAATATTTGGGGAATAGACGATGTGACAAACGATGGGTATCCGTATTTACGCGACACTCATGCTAAATGATTGCGATTTACTATTTTTACTTCCAAGGCATGACTATTAGCCAAAATGGAGAAAACACAATGAAAAAAGATGTACGTGCGTATTGCATACGCTCCATATTCGCAACCCTCACCGCAATCTTAGTGCTAGCCACAACCCTCACATTCACCGCTTGCGAGGAAAAGGGGGGCGGGGACACTTTCACAGACCCACGCGATAGCAAAACCTACAAAACCGTCAAAATCGGCGAACAGGTTTGGATGGCGGAGAATTTGAACTTTGATGCAGGCTATGGGTCTGTGTGCTATGGAGAGAACTATAACGTTTATATGAATGAAACCAGTGAATATGTAAAATTATCAGACTCCGAAATACAAACTAATTGCAAAAAATACGGCAGACTGTATAACATTGAGGCGGCAAAGAAAGCCTGTCCAAAAGGCTGGCACTTGCCAAACGATAAAGAATGGGAGATTCTTGCGAATTTTGCAGGTGGCGCTAATCAGGCGGCTAAAAAACTCAAATCTTCTTCCGGCTGGAATGGCGAAGAAAACGGCTCTGATGCATTCGGCTTTGTCGCCCTGCCCGGCGGTGTAATTGATTACGAGTATAATGGTGAATTTGACCGTTACGAGGAAAGCTTCTGGGGTATTGGCAGAGTCGGCTGTTGGTGGGGTGATTCAAAGGATGAGCCTATGTGTGCTCGTATTTATGGCGATTATAACTACGCTGGAGATGGTAACTTAGCCAACACTGGCGGTCGTAGCGGATTTTGTAGCATTCGTTGCGTGCAGAACTAAATTTTCTATTATTTACACACCTGCGTTTGTAGCTCAGCTGGATAGAGTGTTGGCCTCCGAAGCCGAAGGTCGCGCGTTCGAATCGCGCCAGACGCATTAATCATTTAATTATTTCGGAGCATTTTTTGCAATATACTCCAACCGCTCTATGATGTTCAAATGCTGCGTGCATACGCTCTCGCAGTTCCCACACTGCGAGCAAGTGCCAGCCACTTCCGGCGGTAAGCCCCAGTGCCATTTGAGCTGGTTGTAAATGTTCTGTTCGTCTTCTTCCAAAATTTTTCTGTTATAGGCGTCCATGAATTTTGGAATGGGTATTTTTTGCGGGCAATCATCGCAATAGGAACAGCCTGTGCAAATCCCTTCAAAACTTTTAGAGGCATTCGCTTTTGCTGCGGCTAATTCCGCATCGGTTCTTGGCGTGTGCGTTTCCGCTGCGTTTAACGCTAAATCTATTTCCCCTTTATTTGCAAAGCCTACCAAGGCAGTGGATAGAGATTTGTGGTCCCAAAGAAATTGCAGAGCAGCTTTAACCGCGTTTTCTTTATTGCATTCCTCGCCGCTTTTCAGCAAAAATCTGCAAAGCTCAGGATTGCCCGGAATTATGCCGCCGCCAAGAGGGTTCATCACCACCGCACCTAAATTCTGCGGCTGCACAACATCAAAAGCCTTTTCGCGGGTTTTGAAATTATATGCGGAATAACCGAATAACACGCCTTCAAACACAGGTTCAGTAAATAGCTCAGCTATGTTGTTCTGAATCAAGTGGGTGGAAACGCATATATGGTTTATCAATTTTTCTTCTTTCAATTTTTGAAAAGTTTTTATTACGCCCTGTTTTTTACGCTCTCTCCAATTTTCCAAACTGGTCACGCACCATATATGGTAAAAATCTATCGCCGGCACGTTCAGCCTTTTTAACGAAGCCTCTATCTCCCGCCTAATTTCCGATTCGCTGGACTGAAATGTTTTTGTGGAAACATAATACGGAAGCCCCTGCCTGCGTAACTCCGCAAAGCCTTTGCCGCAAACCGTTTCGCTTCTGGTTTCAAAATATCCGGGTGCTGTGTCAAAGTAATTTATGCCACCTCGCGCTGCGTGAACAATCATCTCAACGCATTTGTCGTGGTTATCCACATCAGAAAATCGCATTCCCCCAAAACCGAGCATAGACACTTTTTTGCCCGTTTTTCCATAATCTCTATATTGCATTCCCTTCTCCTATCTCTGAACTCTATCGCAGAGCTAAGAAGATAGAAAATTTTGGGAATTATATATTTTTTATGTGGTGGATTGATTTTTCTATATTTTCCCTGACGACCAAACCTTTGCCGTGAAATTTGGAATAGAAATATGACGTATTTTGAAAAAATCAGAGAATTAACGAAAAAAGTTCCTAGTGAATTAATTGATTTTTCTCAACCAAGGGATTTAGCTCGCGTACCTACCCAAGCTTCATCTAATTTCATAACTAATAAAGAACAAGGTGATTGGGCTGAAAATCTTGTTACTCGTGCTATAAACGAAACTTCTAAAAAGTTTATTGCTGTAAAATATGGAAAATCTGATAATATAATAGCAGGAGAAGAAGGTTTTGATTCTTTCTATCAAGAATTTCAAAATGAATTAGATACTATTGGAAAGCGACCAGATTTGTTGATCTTTAAAAAGTCTGATTTTGATGTAAAATTAGGTTTTGATATTAGTCATATTCCGCACCATCAAATTATTGATTATGTCAAAAAGTCTATTGCAGGTATTGAAGTACGTTCTAGTGCTTTTCTGATTGACCGTTACGAAGAAGCAATGCAAGCTAGAATAAAAAAATTCACCAAAATTGCACTAGAAACTAAAGAGAAAATTCTTGTTGAATACCAAGATATTTTATCAAATCCGTCTCGGGAAATTTACATTGATATACTAAAGAACATAACGGAAAAAACGTTAAATGTTAGCGACTTCAAGGTTCCTGGTTGGAGATCTAATGAGCGTTTACTTAAGCTGAATGAATTGTTTAAACAATTAAAATCTGCAATGAAAGAAATACAAAAGCGTGATTATCTTTCCATTACGCCAAAAGTAGAAGATATTAAGGTTGTTTATAAGTGGATTGAGACTTTTAATATTCCGCATTTTTATTTTCAAGTTTTCTTTGATAAAGTTTATGGGATTTCCTTTGAACAAATCCTACAGATTATTTCAAATCCCGATAATGATGGCGTAATTTACTCTATTGAATCAGATACAAAAAACCAAAATAAAACTACTATTAAGATTAATTCAAAATCAGGAATTGAAATTGCCTCAAAAATAGACGAACCAAATCACGAAAGTGTTCGTAAAGAAATGGATAGAGGACGATTGTTATTTTATGTTACATTCAAAGGCGGAACAGCATATCTTGATATTGACAATCTAACGAAAATTTTAGAAATTAAAACGGGAGATTTTTAATGAACAACAAAAAATCTATAGAATCAAATTATTCCCAAACAATTTCTTTGGAACACCGTGAAAAGTTTGCTCAATTTTTTACGCCATATTCTATTGCCGAATTGATGGTTAAATGGTTATTGGGCAACGAAAAATTGTGTAGCGTTTTGGAACCTGCTTTTGGGCTAGGTATTTTTTCGAGAATTTTACTTGCAAATAAAAATGATTTACAAATTAAAGGGTTTGAAATAGATGACATAATATTTGAATATGCAAAAAGGGAATTTTTTGGTACTGAAAAAATCAATCTTTTGTTGGAAGATTACATCTTTAATGATTGGCAAAACAAATATGACGGTATTATTTGTAATCCACCTTATTTTAAATTTCACGACTACGACAATAAGAATATTCTCAAAGAAATAGAAAATAGGTTACAATGTAAACTGAACGGTTTTACTAATCTTTATACACTCTTTTTGCTTAAATCGATTCATCAGTTAAAACCGAATGGGCGATGCGCTTATATTATTCCTTCAGAGTTTTTAAATTCTGATTATGGAAAATTAGTTAAAACACACTTATTAAAAACAGGGACTTTACGGCATATTATTGTGGTTGATTTCGAAGAAAATGTCTTTGATGATGCTTTGACAACAGCTTCTATAATTCTTTGTGCCAATGATGATAAAACAAATAAAGCACAATTTACATATATTAAATCAATTAAATCATTAAAAACTATTGAAAAATTGATTGCAGATTATCCACAATTTTCTGGAAATTCTAAGACATATTCTTTTTCCAAACTTAATCCCGAAATTAAATGGAAAAGTTACTATCAAATACAAAATGAGCACAAATTTAAAAATCTTGTGCCATTTTCAACTTATGCAAAAGTAGTACGTGGTATTGCTACTGGTGCTAACAATTATTTTACTTTTAACATATCAAAAGCTCAAAAATATAAAATCGAGGAGAGTTATTTGCTACCTTGCGTATGTCATTCCATTGATGTAGAAGGTAACTTTTTTACGAGGTCTAATTTTGAAGATTTAAGAAATAAAGATAAAAATGTATTTTTAATAAATGTTATAAACTCCGATAATGAAAATGTCACAAATTATTTGCGAAAAGGCGAGCAAGAACAAGTTCATAAAAAATATTTAACTGCAAATCGCAAGCCATGGTATTTGTTAGAAAATCGACCGCCAGCACCAATTTGGGTTTCTGTTTTTAATCGTACTGGTTTACGTTTTATTCGTAATGAAGCTAATATTTCAAATTTAACTACCTTTCATTGCATATATCCTCAAATAAATTTATTTTCGGATGTGAGTATTGAATTACTGTTTGCTTATCTTTTAACCGATACAGCTCGTCAAATTTTTGAAGACAATAGCCGTGAATATGGTAATGGGTTGCAAAAATTTGAACCGAATGATTTGAACAATGGGAAAATGTTAGATTTAGACAAATTGTCTGTAAATAATAAGCAAAAAATTGAAGAGTTGTATGGCAAATACATAAAAAATAATGATCGACAATTTATTGATAAAATAGACAATATTTTCTTTGAAAACTTCACGAAAAGTTAATAATATATGGCTCGCTTGCTTTATTTAGGTTTTTATAAAAATTCAAACCTTTGAAAAAATCAGATGAAATATCTTTACAAATATGGAATTCGATTCCATATTTGTAAGGAGATTAAAAGCTTTTGCTTGCTGCATTCATAAGGGACGAGCGCATTGTAATTTTTTTGATTGGCATCTTGTCTTTAAGAAGCTCGTGGAAAAGTTCGCAAAGATTTTCGCAAGTGGAAACTTTTTTGGTGACAATTATCCTGTACTCTGGGTATGACCAAGCGAGGGCGTTATCAATTTTCTTAAGAGGAACGCAGTGTTCTGGGTCATTGACAATTCCTTCTTTTTTATATACGGAAAGAATCGCCTCAAGAAGCGGGTCTCCCTCTTGAAGCAATGTTGCGTGATGGAAGTGGTCAACAACCTCCCAAGCTTTTTTAAACCCGTCCTTGCAAGAATGCGCAAACCCAGTTGCTGGGTCCACGGTATCTTCTAACTCAATTGTCAAAAGGCCAGAATGCCCGTGCAAATGCTTTGCCTCCCTTTTCCAGTTCATAAATCTGTGTGCATACTGAAAATCTAAGTTTACAATGGAAGTATACTTGTCTGCCATTTTTTACCTCTCTTTTAATGGTTGTTGTGAAATATAGTAAATTCTATATCCTTCCAACCAACTATTTCAATGCCATTCCTGCTAGAGTTTGCTTTTCCGCCGTAAATCAAATATGGCTCGCTTGTTTTGTTTAGGTTTTTATAAAAATTCAAACCTTTGAAAAAATCAGATGATATTGTGGAAGATGATTTTATTTCAATGCATTTTATATTAGAGCCGTTGTCTATAATGCAATCAATTTCATTTCCAGTATTATCTCTCCAAAAATATAGCGGCGGCTGAATGGCTTTGTTCAAATAATTTTTGCATAAGTCTGCGATAACCATATTTTCAAAAAGCGCGCCTTTTGCCCAGTGAGAATTTAAGTCGTTCTCTTTTTTTATACCCAACAGGCTACAAGCAAGCCCGGTATCGTAAAAATATAGCTTTGGAGTTTTAACAAGCCGTTTGGAAAAATTATTGAAATGCGGTTGCAAAAAAAATACTATAAAACTCGTTTCCAATATGGAAAACCAAGCTTTTATTGTTTTCAAATCAACTCCAAGTTCTGTGGCAATGCTATTATAATTTAACAACTGCCCAATTCTGCCAGCAGCCAGACGCATAAATTTTTGAAATAAAAATAAATTTGAAACATTTATAACTTGCCTCAAATCTCGTTCAGCATAAGTTTGTATATAAGATGGATAGAACATATTTGGCTCTATATTCTTATCGTAAATTCTGGGATAAAATCCTGTTCTTATATATCTTGCGAAGTTATCCTTTTCAAAATCCGTATTTTTCAGTTCCGCTAAACTAAAAGGCAACAAATGGCTTATAAAGACTCTGCCTGCCAAGCTTTGGGATATTTTGGCGGATAATAAAAAATTCTGCGAGCCAGTAATGATAAATTCCCCAGGGCGGTTATGTTCATCGCTAATGGTTTGTATATAGGAGAATAATTTTGGCAAAACTTGAATTTCATCTATTATCAAGCCGTTTTTGCCCGTTTTCAAAAAGGAACGAGGGTCAGCCATAGCCTCTTCCATAGTGTCTGGATTTTCCAAATTGACATATTTGTAATTTGGAAAACACATTTTTGCAACCGTTGTTTTGCCAGATTGTCTAGGCCCTGTTATGGAAATAATAGGCATTTTCTCTGCCATAGCCTTTATTTGCTTTATAATCTCTCTTTTTACCATACTATCAATATAGAAAAATCTTTACAAATATGGAATTTAATTCCATATTTGTAAGGAAATTATACGCAACTGGAATTTTTCAACGATTTGCCATATTTTTCTACCTTACACCTATGTTAAAAATCACTCGCTTTATATCCATTCTCTCCGCAATATTTTTCATAACCTCTTGCGAAAAACAATCTTCTGTAAAACCTTTGGCGGATTGCCCAGAAACGCCGCCCTCTTACGAAAACGCCACCGGCGAATTTGACCCCATAGCCGTCCCAGACAAGGCGGTTCCCTGCGGAGAGATAAGCCTTTGGGGGGCTTCCACTCCGTATTCCCTGAATATGTGGCAAGATTACAACTCTTTTTCCGCATCTGTTATATCCATGCTCTTTGAGCCTCTTGCGGAACTACATTCTAAGGAAAATCGCCCCGTTGGGATTTTGGCGAGCAAATGGGAAATTTCGCCAGACGGAATGTCTTATTCCTTTGAAATAGATAGCCGAGCGAAGTGGAGCGATGGAAAAGCCATAACCGCTTACGATGTGCAGTTTTATTACGATGTTATAATGAACCCAAAAAATTTAACACCCATTTTCAAAGTGGGGCTTGAACGCCTTGAACGCCCAGAGGTCATAGACAGCCTGCATTTAACCGTAAAAGCCAAAGACCCGCATTGGAACAATTTTTGGGAAGCCGCTGGAATGGTCGCTTTTCCCAAGCATATTTGGGAAAATACAGATTTCAATACCATTCGTTTTGAGTTCCCCGTTGTGAGCGGCCCCTACGCCATTAAGCAGATGAAAATAGACCGCTCGCTGGAGCTTGTTCGCCGCGAGGACTGGTGGGGCAGGCAAAAAAATTACAACGCTGGCAAATACAACTTCAACAAAATAAAATATAACTTTATGGAAGACCGCAACAAAGCCCTTGAAGCCTTGAAAAAAGGCGACTTTGACGCATACCCCATATACACTTCCTCAATATGGATAAACCAAACCGATTTTGATGCGGTGAAAAAAGGCTATGTGTTGAAAAACAGAGTTTTTAACGAAGAGCCAAAAGGGTTTCAGGGATTTGCGCTCAATCTGCGCCGCGATAAATTCAAAGATGTTCGTGTTCGCAAAGCCCTTTCCCTTATGCTGAACCGAGAGCTGATGAGTGAAAAATTTATGTTCAACCAGTATTTTTTGCTGAACACCTATTTCCCAAGCCTTTGGGAAGGGCACAAAAACCCGAATGCGCCGTTATACCCCTTTGCTCCCGACTCCGCTCGCAAACTTTTGGAAGAGGCTGGCTATACCGTAAATGCACAGGGCAAATTGGTGGATAAAAACGGCAACCCATTTAAGGTAACATTCCTGAACTATGCGGAAGACATTCGCCACACCACCAAATTTCAAGAAGACCTTAAAACCGTTGGCATAGAATCCGAAATAGAAACCGTATCGCTTTCAACATTCCGCCAACGCATAGACGAGGCAAACTTTGACCTCTGCTGGCTTGCCTGGGGAGCGGGGCGCCTGAGCGACCCCGAAGCGAGTTGGCATTCCAAAACCGCAAACGACAAAGGCACAAACAATGTGCCGGGCCTTCAAGACCGCATAATAGATAGCCTTATAGAAGCCCAAAAAACCGAGCAGAGTTTAGATGCCCGCAATGAAATTTTGAAGAAATTAGACACTCGCTTAACCGAGATAGTTCCCTACATTCTGCTCTGGCAATCCGACAACTCCAAAATCCTGCACTGGAATCGTTTTGGCTACCCCGAATCGCTCTACGGCAAATTCAACCGCGAAGACGCTATCCCCGTTTACTGGTGGCTAGACCCCAAAAAAGCCGCCACCCTACGAAACGCCCAAAAAAACAGCGAAAATTTGCCTGTTTTGGGGATAGATGTCATTTATAAGTAATTTTTATATAATTTTCTATATTATAGCCAGCTTTTTTTATTTGTAGGAGTTCAATAGATTGCTTCCACCACGAGGTCGCCCACAACCAAACCGCCCCAAAGACGGGATTCGCATAAATCAAGAAATTAGAGTTCCTCAAGTGCGCTTAATAGATGCAAAAGGCGCGCAAGTTGGAATTGTGGATATTCAAAGAGCTTTGCAGATGTCAAAGGATTCCGAGCTGGACCTGGTGGAGGTTTCCCCAAGTGCCACTCCGCCTGTTTGCAGAATAATAGATTACGGCAAATATCGCTTTGAGCAGACAAAAAAGCAAAAAGCCTCAAAAGCCCACCAGCAATCTACTAGGCAAACAAAAGAGATAAAAATGCACTTCCAAACCGCCTCAAACGATTACCGCTACCGCATGGTGCAAGCACAGGAGTTTTTGGAAAAAGGCTTTAAGGTAAAGGTTATGGTTCAGTTCAGGGGCAGGGAACTTTCCAGAATGGAATTTGGAAGCCCCTTGATAGAACAAGCTAAAAAAGATTTGGCTCCTTTTGGAGACATAGAAGAATTGAAAGTGGACAAGTGTTTCGCCATTTCAGTAAGCCCCCGCAAGGGAGTTGTTAAGAAAAAGGAAACGCAAAAGCCTGCAAACGAATCGAAAGATTCGGAAACAGAGCAGGCAAAGCACGAAACCGAGCAAAAGGCTGCAGGTGAGGCTTCAACTGGGGGCAACCCCAATTCCTAACGAGGACAAAATGCCTAAAATGAAAACCCACAGCGGAGCAAAAAAACGCTTCCGAGTGACAGGCTCCGGAGATGTTAAATACAAACATTCCGGTGCTCGCCATATTCTCACCAAAAAAACAACCAAGCGTAAACGCAATTTGCGCCAAAATGGAATTATGAGGGAAACCGAAGTATTCCACGTAAAACGTATGCTGGTTAAAGCCTAAGGAGAGAATATGTCTAGAGCAAAAACAAGAGTTCCTAGCCGCGCTCGCCGCAAAAAAATAATCAAAGCTGCAAAAGGCTATTATGGCCGCCGCAAAAGCAATTTGCGCCTTGCCATAGAAGCAACAACCCACGCTGGCCAATATGCTTATGAGCATCGCCGCGACAAAAAAGGCGATTTCCGCTCCTTGTGGATAACCCGCCTTAATGCAGCGGTTCGCGAACACGGCATGAAGTACAGCGAGTTTATCCACTTGCTTTCTGTTGCTAAAATAAACCTGAACCGCAAGGTTCTGGCAGACTTGGCAATAACAGACCCTCCCGCGTTTGCAAAAGTGGTGGAAATAGCTAAGGGAGCTAAGAAATAGCTTTTCGCTTTTTAATCATTGCAATTCTCGTCACAACTGCGTTTCTGCTGACCATTTTCAATGGCTCTGCGGAGATAGCGGTTTTTGATGTGATAAAAATTCTCTTTAACCCATCTGCGCCGGAAGCCTCGCTTACCGAGGGGCGCATAGTTTGGGATTTTCGTTTGCCACGTGCGCTGGCTGCAACGCTCGCAGGTGCTTCGCTCTCTTTGAGCGGATTGTTGCTGCAAAGCATTTTCAGAAATCCGCTTGCTGGCCCTTTTGTGCTGGGCATAAGTTCCGGTGCTTCGCTTGGCGTTGCGCTTTTTTTGCTGGCAGGGCTTGGGCTTGGTTCGCTGGGTTTGCTTTCCGCAGCGGCTCTGGGTGCAATGGCGGTGTTAGCTTTTATAGCATTGTTTTCAAAATTCATCTCTAGCAACGCTGGGCTTTTGGTGCTGGGTTTGATGATTGGGTATTTTGCAGATGCCGTTGTTTCCATTTTGATGCACAGCACAAACGCGGCGGCTCTGCGTGGCTTTATATCTTGGGGGTTTGGCTCTTTTGGCAGGCTTCGCTGGGAGGAATTGCCTTACTTTGCTATTTGCATTTTGCTGGGAATAATTTTATCCGTTTTTTGCATAAAGTATTTGAATGCCATAGCCCTTGGCGAAGATGGTGCTAAAAGTTTAGGCATAAATGTTAAGCAAAAACAATTTCTTTCGCTTTTGGCGGCGGCGGTTTTGGCGGCAGCGGCAACCTCTTTTTGCGGGCCTATAGGCTTTATAGGAATGGCAACCCCGCACTTGGCAAGGGGATTTTTTAATTCGGATAATCAGAGAGTTTTAATACCAGCTTCGCTTTTGTCTGGTGCGTTGCTCGCGCTTGTGGCTGGGCTTTTGTCGCAGGGTTTGTGGGGTATGCCTTCTTTGCCGCTCAACGCCGTTGCTAGTTTAATGGGCGCTCCGGTTGTTATATGGGTGTTGCTGCCCAAAATACACCGCTAATTTTTCTGCGAATTTTTGAAAAAGAATTTCTGGCGCAAGGCGTGGCAATTCCCAAGTGACGCAATGAATGTTGCGTTCACCGCACCAAGTTCCTAAACTCCCCGGCGTGGCATAGCCAACCCCAACCGAATGTGGGTCACCAGAGAGTTCAACCAAAAAATCCACCAGTTCGCTTTTTTCAGGAGCATCAACGCAAGCGAGCGGAGAGTGCACAGAGAGAATACTTTTTGGTTTTAATTTTTCTATCAACGCGAGCAAAGCCGATGTTTCCGGTTCGCTTGCCGACTGCTTACCGGGTGAGAGTTTTGTTATGCGTTCATCTTCCAAAGTCGCTTTGCTCAGAACATAATCTGCGCTCCAATTTGCGCAGGGAAAATTGCGGTTCAAGTCCACGCCGTTTGCATTGCCGCGAGTGCCCAAAATGCAACCATCTGGATTTGCGCACAAAACAAAAGCCACGCTCTCCAACGGTTTTTCAAAAAAGCGCAAAACGCGGCTGATTAAAAAAACCGTTTCCGGTTCTTCGCCGTGAATGCCAGCGATAACAAGCAATTCGCACTCCTTCTCGCAAGGCGAAAACAAAAGCGGAGCGCCCAAAACACTCCGCCCAAATTCTTTGAGCGAAAACGGCAAAGTTCCTCTGTTTTCAATGGGTCTGAATGGGAGCATAGCTAATTTCACAACACCTTGCCCTCTTGATAACAAGCGAAAATGTAACCAGGGTTTTCATAATAAAGGCTGCTGTTGAAGTTCTCTATCTTTTCCGAAATTGGTGAGTTATAAGCCCTGAGGAGCGCAGAGATAAAATCCAACTGTTCGTGTTCGGCTATATTTATGGCAAGCCTTTTATATACCTTGCCTATGTCCCAATGCGATGGCAGGGTGTATTTGCTTTCGGTGGGAAAATTGTCGTTTGGTATGGCAAATTTCTCTATAAGTTCATCGCTTATTTTGTCTATGTTTTCTGAATGGTAAACATCTGCCAAGCCAAAAATCCTGCTCAGTTCTGTTTTGCCTATTGAATTTGCAACTGTGCCCCTATGCGATTTAATCTTGCGTGCTATATAATCTATCAGAGAACACACAAAAAACAAATCATTATGTTCCTTGATTTCCCTACCTATCATTTTATAACCTCGCTACTTACAAATTTTAAATTTTCTAACGACTTCTCTGTGCAAAAAGTTATTTGATGCGTGGGGTGTTTGAATTTTGCCAAAGCCCAAAATTGCTCCCTTGTTATAGCTCCGTCAATATAATCGCTTATATAATTGTAAACTTGGTCGTTTGCCATTGGCCCGCTCACAATTTCGTAATCGTGCTTTTTCCCGCTTCTGCAAAAAATAACAAAATCCAGCCACTCTTCCGTCATTTCAGCAAAATCCCTTGTTTTGAATGAGGAATTTCTTTCGTATTCGTAAACATTGAGAGTTGGAGAACCATAACGGCTCGCCCATCTAACCGCTTGTTCTTTCAGAACGGTACAATAAAAACCTACGCCAAAATCCTTGGCATATTTCCCTGCAAGGATTTGAGGGCTTTTGATTTCTAAATAACTGCCATGATATAAAAGCATATATTTTAAGAAATATACAAATTATTATTTTCTATCTTATACCATCCCAAAATAAGGAGACCCCCTATGAAAAAAATCGCATTGTTTGCCTTTGCAACTTTAGTTCTATTCGCTTGCTCTCAGAAGAAAGAACCCGTAGCGGTTGAGGCTCAGGTGGTGGATAAAGAATATGAGAAAATAATAGAAGAGATAAAATCTGGGATGACTAGCAGCTTATATGATAATGTAGTGTATCTGCACCAGCAAAAAGAGCGTTACAAAGACCATAAGTTGGTGACGGAAATAACGCACGAAATCAGAAAGATGTTAATTGACCACATTGTTAAAAAATTCGATGAAGAGATGGCGCGTAATTTTGCCAGCTATGACTCAGCAATTATAAACGCCAATACTCAATTATTCAATGGCAATGCAGAGAAAGCTCTAAAAATTATTGAACCCGCGATAAACGAAATAGAAATTTTCCGAGAAATTGTTCTCGCTGACGATTCGGCTACAATATATCGCTTTTTTTACAATGTTGTAGAAGAAGGATTCTATTTAAAAGTGATGCACGGGGATTCCAAACGCAAAATTTATCCATTGCCAGAGCGTTTTTTCCACGCATACTTAACATACGGCACAACACTTGTAGAGTTGGAACGTTTTGATGACGCTAAAACCGCGTTGGTGAAAGCATGGGAAATCAATCCAGTTTATGCAGATGTTTACTTTGAACTCGGAGAAATTAGCAAGATACAAAAAGACCAAAAAGAATTTCTTCGCCTAACGCAAGAGGCTCACAAGGTAGCTTACACCAAAGAGAAACTCGCTCGCTGCTATCGCAATTATGGTTATTATTTTATAGAGCAGGAAAAATTTGATGATGCAATAGCTATGTACAATGCGAGTTTGGCTTTTGATAGTACGCAATCAAAAAAGGTATTATCTGAATTGGATTACATACAGAAAGCCACCAAAAAGCCGCTTGGCAAAAAACCTAGCGATGAGCAAATACGAGCCGTGTTCAAGAAAAACAATATACAATATGGCGTTGATGAAAATCTCTATAATTTGATTTACTCATTAGGACGCGCATTGGAAGCGGAAAAAGAACATGAGAGAGCAAAATTTTGCTTTAAGGTATTGTTTGATTTAACTGGCAAAAAAGAGTTCCAAGAGCTAATCGAAAAAATGCCTAAAACATAACCCCCACTTCAAGAAAGGGAATTTACTAAATTACCCCATAGATGAGACTTGTCTTTTTTCTGATTTTCCTCTTGTTTTTTTCTCAGGCAAGAGCGGAAAATCTGACCGAAAATATCGGCGGTTCTGCTGGAATAGAGATAAATGCGGGGGTTTGGGGAGCGCCTGACGCAGGATTTTTTGCTATAGACACAGTGGAAAAATTCGGCAGAAACTGGATGGCCCTGAGAGTCCCGCTGGAAACTGCAAGGTATTTTGAGACACTGGAACCGTTTTTCATCTTAAAACTCGGAGCAAATTATAGAGACGATTTTTTAATCTACGCCGAGTTCCCGCTTAGGCGAGATATTGAAGCGTGGTACCAAGATCCTTACAAACGCACTTATACCTTTGCGGCATCGGAGCTGGATTTGAATGTGCCTACAGAGGCTTGGGGGCAATGGAATAATCCTGCGGGTTTTGTGAAGTTCGGGCGATTTAAACCAGAAATTGCCCCAACGCCTAACTCCATAATCTTGGGCGGCGCACCTCACCAAGATGCTATTCATTGGAAATTCATCGCTGGCGTTGCTAGATACGATTTGCTACTCGTTTCCCTAAACGCTTGGCTTTCCGAAGACGAAAGAAAAGAACAACACGATGTTCAAATTCCAAATGCGAGAAAGAGAATTTACGAAGAGCCTACAAAAAATCTGCTCTTGCACAAAATTGGCATAGACGGAGGTTTTGGTTATTTCTCTATTATCGAGCAGAGTTTAATAGGTGGCAAAAATTTGGAGTTCAGGGATTTTTCGCCGTTTGCCGCTTGGCATAATAATTTCAGCTATGGGTACAGCAAAATGAGCGTGGCTCTGGAAGCGGGGCTTAGGCCCATAAAAAAATCCGAGTTCTATTGGCAGTTCGCTATGGAAGACTTACAAAGCCCCGTAGGTGAAGTGGAAGGGGATAAAGGCTACACAACGCTCGCTTTTTTGGCAGGCTATAAGCAAAAAATTCCCCTTGGGATTTACGGCGATATTGAGAGCAGAATAGATGCGGTTCGCACAGACCCGCAATTCAACAACAACAAAGTGCCTTTGCAAAAGATGACGAGCAGAAAAATTTACAACAGCAATTTCAGGGAGCAAGGCAAACCGAATTTCGCGGATATGTACATCGTGGACTACCCTCTTGGCTACCGCAGGGGGCCAGATGCCGTTGATTTATGGTGGAACATAAAATACACCCCCGCAAGCAAAAAATTCAACGCGGAGCTGGAAACCGCATATTTAAGGCAAGGCGATTGCGAGGTTTATTCAAACCACCAAGAATGTAGCGAGCGCGGAGTTTTAGGCGGCATAGAGGAAAAATTATTTTTGCTGGATTTGTTAGCGAATTATTTTTACAACGAATATGCCAGTATTTACGCTGGCGCAGGTTTCCAAAACGCAAAGAACAGGGACAACATCGATGGGAACAACCGTAACGATGCGTGGGTCAGAATTGGATTTCGTATTCATAGCCTTGCTCCGCCAAAAAGAGTTGGCGGTTCATAGCAAATTCCTGTTCGCGGGAATCTTTTGTCACAATGGAGTAAAACAGAGCCTGCCTGCCGTCTTTTTTGGGACGCAAAATTCTGCCCAGCCTTTGAGCCTCTTCTTGGCGGCTGCCAAACGTGCCGGAAATCTGAATCAGAACGCTTGCGTCTGGCAGGTCTATGGCAAAGTTCCCAACTTTGCTAACGGTTAAAATTCTAATCTCGCCGTTGCGAAATTTCTCGTAAATCACATCGCGATCTTTGTTGGGTGTTTTGCCTGTTATTAAGGGCGTGTCAATTTGCTTCACAAGGTTTTCCAACTGCTCTATGTATTGCCCTATTATCAAAATTCTATCGCTTTCTTCGCTGTGCTTTTCCAATAATTTTTTTACCACATAGAATTTTTCTGGGTTGCAGCCAGCTATGGCAATTTTTTCACGAGGCGGGGCAACGGCGTAAGCCATTCTAAGCTCAGTGTCCATCTGCACTCTGAGTTCGTGGCATTTTGCCTGAGCAATCCAGCCCTGAGCTTCCAAGGTTCGCCAAGGTATGTCAAATTTTTTAGGGCCTATCAGGGAAAACACCTCTGTCTCTTTGTGGTCTTCTCTGATTAAAGTTGCGGTTAATCCAAGACGCCTTGTGGCTTGCATATCTGCGGAAAAACGAAACACAGGAGCGGGCAATAAATGCACTTCATCGTAAATCATCAATCCCCATTTCTGCGCTTCAAATAAGGAAAAATTTGTGAACTCATCGGTTTCTAGCTTTTCGTTTTCTAAACTTTCTTGTTTGGCTTCCTCTTGTTTTTTTGATTTTCTTTTCCGCTGCGTTAATATCTGATAGGTTGCAATAGTTACGGGGCCAATTTCCTTTAAATCGCCAGAATATTCCTTCACTTGTTCTTTTTGCAAATTTGTTTTTTGCAGAATTTCCCTTATCCACTGGCGGGCGGCTGTTACGCTTGGGGTTAAAATCAAGGTGTGGGCTTTCACCAAAGCCATCGCCGCCATCCCAATTATGGTTTTGCCAGAACCGCACGGCAGCACTATAACGCCGGAACCGCCCATTTCCGAGCCTGATGCGTAAAATACCTGAGCGGCATCCTTTTGATAATCCCTGAGCGTAAACTTCTCGCCGGAATCGGTGAAGTTTTCCCTAAGCTCAATGTCCAGCGGTTCGCCTTTTATGTAGCCCGCCAAATCCTGAACGGGAAAGCCGAGTTCAGTCAGCAGGATTTTAAGTTTGCCACGTGCGAGTGGGCTTATGATGACAGAATTTTTTGATATGAATTCCCCTATATAATCTTGGAGTTCCTTTCTTTTGCAAAGCTCTAAAAATAGGGAATCGCTATCGCATTCCAAAAGCAGGTTGCCGTTTTTTATAACCAAGCGCAAAATGCCGTAACGCCCCATATATTCGGTTATCTCGTTTTCCACCACCACCGGAATTTCATAAGAACTGTATTGCTTTAATCTTTTCAAAACATCTGCCGCCGTAAGCCCAGTTGAAGCGGCATTCCACAGGCTCAAATGCGAAATTTTATATGTATGGAAATGCTCCGGGCTTTTCACAAGTTCAGTGAAAGGGGCAATGGCGTCCCGTGCTTCGTGATGCTGATTGCTATCAACATTCAGCAAAACCTCCATATTGCTCTGGACTATAACACATGGGTCTGGCATTACTCTTCTCCAGAGCGTTTTTTTGCTTTGCTTCTAGCGGTTTCTCTGATGAGATGGATATTTTTCAGGCGAACCATGCTCTGCCTTTTACCATTTTCATCGTAAATTTTTATGCCCTGGTCATCGATAGTGCTTATGAATGCCTGAAGCGTGGCACGCAGGTTTTCTATGTCGTCCACTATTTCTCTTTTATCCACGAGAGCTATGGTCACAGGGCTGTTTTCAAACTGGATTAAAATATCGTTTAAATTTTCTACGGCAGCTTTTATTTTTAAAACCATATCTTCAATAAGTTTTACGCCATCTTGCGCCTGAACTCTTAAAGTATCCAAGGAATTGCCTATCTTAATGCTGGCATCTGCCACTTCATCCACATAATAGTTAACTTTATCCAATGCTCCAAGGGTTTGCTTCTCAACAGAATTTACAACTTTGGCTAAAGTAACTATAAATTCCTCACATTCTTCCATAATCTCTTCATACGTTTTCTGCAAAGATTTATTATCTTTATCGCCAGTGCTAAGAAGGCGAACGATTTCCATAAGCGAAGCTACATTTTTTTTCGCTATATCGGTCATGTATAAAATCTCTGCCAAGCCTGACTCAAATTCTCCATCAAAGATGTAGCCGCTTGGCGCAATTTCCCCTTTTTTTCCGAGTTCCACGGCAATGCTACGGCTGCCCATAATGTTGGGGCTAACATTTCTGAATCTGGTATCTGTGCGGAATATGCGAGGTTCATCCAGCACAATTTTTACCAGAGCCTTTTCATCCACCCTTACAATAGAGGCAACGTGCCCTACCACAAACCCTCTTATGCTGACAATGTTTTGATTTTGCAAAGCGCCCATTTCATCAAACCGAACAAGTATTACATTGTTCGCTCCGTTTTCATTTTTCCACACCGCAAAGAATAGGTATAAAATTAATAGCAATGCCGCCGCTATTGTTATGCTGCCTATAGCTTTATATCTAAACATTTTTTGCCGATGGAGTTTTTCTTTTGGCTAATAGCACTGCGCTCACCATAGCGGAAAGCAGAATAAAACCCGTGATTTCAAAAAGGATAAAATACCCGCCACCTACCCCTGCAAGTTCGTCTTTCCTGAAACTGATATCAAACAGATGCTCGGAGACCGCAGCAACGCTTCCATTTATAGATGTTATATTCTCTTGCAAATTCACATTGCAGTAAACCGCAAGCAAAAGCAATGCTCCTGAAAAAACAGCCAATATAGAACATATACCCAGCTTATCCATTCTGGGCAACCTTGTATCCTTTGCTCCGTTCAGCACCATAATCACAAACACAATCAACATCATAATTGCGCCTGCATAAACCAGAATCTGCAAAACGCCCAAAAATGTGCTGTGGACAAGGGTATAGATACCCGCCAGCGAAAGCATATTCAGCACAAGGGCCATTGCGCCGTTTATGGGGTGCTTTGAAATCAACAGAGCGGATGCGCTGACTAAACAAATCGCCGCAAATAGAAAAAAACAAATAGTCGCGAACATATAGGGGGAATATAGAAAATAAACAGAACAGTAAGAACGCCCATATACAAAATCTTTACCAAGTGTCTGTTATACCTATTTGTCTGAACCACGATTCACCGATTTGCCCGATTTCGGGGTATAGGTCTATCAATATGAATCTACAAATGCTTTATCGGGCAATTGAATTGTCATTTTTTTATATATTTACTTTTACTTTGAAAGTAAGAGTGAGGGGGCAAATGGAAATTTGCCCTTTTTTTGTTTGATATAGGAGATTTAGCAATGGCTGATATTTTTCAAATTGTTAAATATGAAGGTGATAACAATACCTTTATATGGAAATCGCCAATTGAAGATTTTAACACTGGCACCCAATTGATTGTCCATGAATCGCAAGAAGCGATATTTTTTATGAACGGCCAGGCGTTGGATTTATTCGGCCCTGGGCGGCATACTTTGGAAACGCAGAATATACCACTTGTAAGAAAACTCTTTAATAAGCCTACAAATGACCAAACCCCATTCCACTGCGAGGTCTATTTTATCAATAAGACGGAGCAAATGTCCATTAAATGGGGGACAGACAGCCAAGTTCAATATATGGAGCCGACTTATAAATTTCCGTTGAAAATAGGGGCTTCGGGTGAAATGTCCCTGCGCGTTGAAGATTCGAGAAAGCTGCTCGTCAAAGTAGTGGGCACAGAGAATATACTTTCGCAATCTTCTCTCGTGCAAATGTTCCGAGCTTTCTTGATGGCAAGAGTTAAACCTTATCTTGCTCAGACTATGCAAAGCAGCGAATTTGGCATATTTGAAGTTGATTCGCACATGGGCGAACTTTCCGAGGTTTTGCACAAGCAGCTAATACCCGATTTCAAAGATTACGGTGTATCGCTTGAACGCTTTTTCGTAACGACCATTGTCAAACCAGACGGAGATACAGCCTACGAGAAATTCCGTGATATATATATCCGGCAGTACTCCGATATTGCCGAGGCGCAGCTTCGGCAAAAGGTAGGAATCATTGACCAACAGACCAATGCGCAAAAATTGGTTATCGAATCGCAGGCGCTGGCAACAAAACGTGCGCAGGAAGGCTATAACTATCAACAGGAGCGTGGCTTTGACGTGGCAGAAAAGGTTGCCCAAAACGAAGGTTCGGGTAATTTTTCAAGTGCGGGTATAGGGCTTGGCATGATGGGCGGCGTTGCTGGCAGCATGGGATCTATGATTGCTGGAGTTACCGCGAGTGCGCTTAATCCAGCAAATTCTGCACAAGCAGTGCCAGATACCATGTCTGAATTCAAGCAAAAGATTGAAAAGCTAAAGATGATGAAAGACATGAATATGCTTTCCGATGAGGAATTTGAGGTGCAAAAAAAGAAATTGTTGGAGGGTATGTAAATGAAATTGACAAAAAACAATACGCTTTTCATAGCTTCGGTATTTATAATAATGGCCGTATATAATGTGGTTGTGTTTATATTGCCATTTAGCAAAGGTAATGGGTTTTGGACTGGTTACGGTTTTTCCATGTTCGCTTTTGTGTTAATGACGGGAGTTGGCTTATACGCTTTTGGCCGTGAAAAATTGCAAAGCAAATTTTACCGCATCCCTCTTGTGTCTGTAGCGCGCCGCTACCTCATTACTCAGTTAATCGTTGGCGTTTTGGAGATGGCTCTCCAGTATCACCCGTATTTTCAGTTCCAATATGGAATCGCGCTAAACACCATTCTTTTAGGAGCCTGCCTCATAGGGCTTATTGCCGTTGACGTCGCTAGGGAAGAGATTGAGCGCATTGATGCAAAAATTAAAGAGAAGGTTTTTTACATAAAATCTTTGCAGGTTGATATGGAAGGCTTGGCTGATAAAGCTTCTGACGAATCTGTGAAGAAGATTTTGAAAGACCTTGTTGAAATCATAAAATACAGCGACCCGATGAGCAGCCCGCAGCTTGCCTCTATTGAGAATAAAATTGAGACTAAGGTTGCAATTCTTGCGGAAACTGTTGATGCTAATGATATAAAAGCATTGTGCAATGAATTGCAGCAGTTGTTTGCTGAGAGAAACAGGAAGTGTAAATTGCTAAAATAAAAGGAGAATGAAAAATGGCAACGATAGCATGTGATATTTGTGGCGGGAAATTATCAATGGATGCGAGCGGCGAATTTGCTCTCTGCGATTCATGTGGAATGAAACATACAAAAGATAGAATCAAAGCGAAAGCGCAAGAGGTTACTGGTACTGTTGAAGTCGGCAATATTGCGAGCCTTGAATCCTTGATGAAACGTGGAAATCTAGCTTTGGAAGATTCCAACTGGGAGCAAGCAAATGAATATTTTAACAAAGTACTGGATATTGATCCAGAGTATGCACCAGCGTATATTGGAAAGTTGTGTTCTGAATTCTCTTTTACAAACGAAGCGAAGCTTTCAAAACAACTGCTATTGACAGATTATCCAATCTATGTAAACGCACTTCGTTCAAAACGACTGCTATTGACAGATTATCCAAACTATCAAAAAGCACTTAGGTTTGCCAAAGAGGAATACTTAGCAAAAATAAAAAATTATGACCGAATTAATATAGACCTTCTTACAAAAAGCAAACAACGATTTGAAAACATTCAAAAACAAATAGCAAAAGAACAAGTAGCCATCTTGCCTCAAAGCGGCACTGTTAGTGTATCTGGAAAAGGGTATACAATTACATTAGCAGCTGATGGAAGTGTAAAAGGTAATGGATGTGAAATGGAAGTAAAATCTGCAAGCCAGACAGGATATTATACAAGACTTGGACATAGCTTTTCTTATGAAAGTAGAGGCTACGAAACATTATATGATTATAAAAACTGTAAAAAAGGCACCTTTCTTGTGGGGGAGTCAAAGCCAGAGTGGTTTGAGGAAGCGTTTAAGGAAAACAAGTATATTTCCGCTATTGCTATTGCTTCTGGTGATTATCATGCTGTTTTATTAAAATTTGATGGAAAAGTCGAGACTTATGGGAGAAACGACCATAAACAATGCGAGACCGATGGTTGGAGTCATATTGTTACAATTTCAGCGGGCGATGGCTATACCATAGGTTTAGTAGCAGACGGCACAGTTGTCGCAGCAGGCAATTATCCTAGAAGTATCACCCAATGGAAAGATATTGTTATGATTTACGCAAGCGGCGAATACGTTGTTGGCTTAAAATCTGATGATACGTTTGTCATAGTTGGTCAAGGTTTTGATGCATCAGGTTCAGAGGAACAGATAATAGCTAAACTGCAACCAGAGTTAGAACGCAAGCGAATAGAGCGTGAACGCCGCGAAGCGCAAGAACGTGAAGAGCGTGAACGTCGTGAAGCGCAAGAACGTGAAGAGCGTGAACGTCGTGAAGCACAAGAGCGTAAAGAACGTGAAAAGCGTGAGCGAGAAGAAAGGGAACGTCGTGAAGCACAAGAGAAGAAGTGGCAAAAAGAAAGAGAACAGCAGGAACTTGAAGAAAAAAAGAAAAAGATATTTCGTTTTTGTCGCCTTGTAATAGGCGGAATAATCTGCGGATTTGTTTTTATGGAAGCGGTTTCAGCTAAGAACATGGGTGACTTCGTTGCAGGTTACTCTGTGTTGTTCTCTATAATAGGTTTCATAGTAAGAGGGGGCAGGACAACAAAGGAATGGTTTCGTTCTATTCGTGATGTCGACCTGTTTGATATAATCGGTGCTATAATCGGTGTTATAATCGGTGCTATAATCGGTGCTATAATCGGTGCTATAATCGGTGCTATAATCAGTGTTATAGCCTATGTTATGGCTGGTGCCTTTGTTCCCTTGATTCCTGAAATAGCTTTTGTAGCCCTTGGTGTTTGCGTTGGTGCATTAATAAGTTGGAAAAGTTGGAAGACAGAAAGATAACCCAATTCTTTGGCGTATGTCTTGTTCATTTAATTTACTATATTTTATCACAATGAATGGAAATTCTTTATCTGAGCGGTTAGAAATAGAAAAATTTATTGTCTTGAAAAAAACTTATTTTGATGTCAAGCCTTTCAACATAATTACCGGAGATATTGCTTCGGGAAAGAGCTTACTGATGAAGCTCGTAGAATTCTTTGGGACTACTCTTACTGACTTATTCGTTTTGCCATACAGAGATTTTTTGAAAAATTTGAGCTATGACAAGTTTTGCAAAAATCTAGCAAAGGAATTGGGCGATAGGTTTAATTTAAATGATGATGAATCTTTTGAAGTCTGTTATAAATGCCAATTTAAAGAAAATGTTCTAGATATAAAAGCGTTTAGAGAAGAAGGCTCTCGCGATATATCCGTGGAAAGCAATTTTTTAAAGAATGAATTACAAGAATGGGAAAATCATCTAAAAGAATTGGAAAAGAAACGACCTGAAAACTCAGATAACATTACAGATAACGTTATGAATAATATAGATGCGCAAATGGAAGTAAAATTTGCATTATATGAGCAATTATCTCATAAATTTGACCGCTGTTATCCTGTCTCTAGTACTTTTGTTCCTGCTTCCAGAGCAGCTTTAGCTTTTAGTAAAAGAAAAAGAAGTTCTTCAAAAAAAGAGGAATACTATGACTATTATATGAACGAATTTAATAATCTTGCTGAGTATCTTAAAAGAATTAAAAAATCAAGATACGAAAAAGAAATTAAAGAAATATTAAAGGCTGAAATGAAAATAAATGGAGATATACATTTTGTATATAAAGATGCTAATGGAGTTACAATTAGAGAAGTTGAAATTGCAAATGCCGCAAGCGGACAGCAAGAAGTAGCCTATATTTTGTTGTTGCTCAGTAAATTGTTCGATTTTAAATATAGATACGGAGAGCAACATTATATTTTTATAGAGGAACCAGAAGCACATCTTTTCCCGCGTGAGCAAAAGCGTGTTTTAGAATTGATAGGCAATGTATTTAGCGAATATTATAAGTCCAAGTCTTCACCTATAAAAATTTTCATCACAACACATAGCCCCTATTTATTGAATGTTGCAAATAACCTTCTTCTTAATGGAAAAGCGAGCAAAAAAATAGAAAAACTCCCAACTTTGGATTGCGACAAAATTTCCGCCGTTTTCATAGATGATGAAGGTAGCATTAATAATATTTTAGACGACCATAATATGATAAGCCCTAATGAAATTGAAGATATTTCAAGAGATATTTTTGATGAATATAATTTTTTATACAATTTAAAAAATAAACTATAAATGCCTTATATTTGCCCTAAAATAATTTGCATAAATCAAGGTAATGACCTGCTACTAGACCACGAGTCTATGCCGGGCTTAAAAAAGATAGCCGTAGATACCAATAATAATAACGCAATAGATTTTAGAGTATTAGCTTGTGTTATTGAAAAAAACAATCTTTGCGTAAAATATTCAAATCCAAATGCTAACAATATATTGTGCAACGAAGAAAAACTAGCTCATATATATTATAGAGAACAATCGTCAAATGTAAGCGTAAAGCATTATTTACTTGTATTTATTAGCGCAAGCGCGAATAGAACCGATGTTATAAAATCCTTAGACAATTCTATAAAACTGTTAGGCATTAATACTAACGTTGAGAAAACATTTTTCAATATGGTGTTTTATGATTGCTTTGGAATGGTCCATATATTAATTAAGGAATATGAAGAGAAATTAAAATATTTTAACTGTTGCGGTTTTCGATTTCACTCTTTTTATAAAAGTCATAGCTATTTGACGCTTTATGACCCGAATAAGCCGGGCATAGAACCCTTGAATTTGAAATAAGTATTTTTATAAGTTACTCTGGCGTTGAAGAAGCTATATAGATAGAACAATTATGGACTAAGATATTTTCCTAAAGGCGAAGATTTTCGCGATATTAGAGGGTGAGGGCGTGGTGACATAACGCTATACTACTGCCGATATTAAAAACCACCTCCGCAAACAAACCCGCTCCACAACTGCATAGAATTCCCTAAATTCATTCCCAAAGGCAGTTCACAGGCAAAGCCCATAATTTATCGCCAAACGGGACGGCTTCCTCTCCAGTGTAAAGTACTATGCCTTTTTTGAAATTATCGCCTATTGTATCGCGGCATAGCTCAAGATTCACAAAATCTTTGGCATTTAAGGAAGAATCTAGCTTAACTTCAATCGCCACCGCTTCGCCAGCGTCATTCTCTATAACAAAATCCGTTTCTTTGCCCTCCCCTCTTACAGGGTTAAAATGCGATACATAAAATTTCCCTGGCAAAACACCGATTGATTTCATAATTTCCGAAGCAATAAAATTTTCAAACAAATGCCCCATCAGTTGCCTGTCTTTTTCAAAAACATTCCTTATATCACGGCGCATAAGGAAACACAAGAAATTTGTGTCTGTGAAATATACCTTTTTGCTCTTTACAAAACGCTTGTCCAATTTATTTGGCCTTGACCACGAAGGTATTTCAAAAGTCATGAATGTCGCATTGCAAAAAGATTTGTATTTTTCAAAAGTGAATTGGTTCATGCCAGTATCTTTCATTATGTTTTCATTTTTTACCAAACTCCCAACCCTGTTAGACAAAGACACGAGAAGCTGATAAATCAATTCCGGCTTGCGGATATTTGCAAACTCAGTGGCATCTCTTTGCAAAATTGTCGATAAATAACTGTCAAACCAAACGCTGCGGTCAATGTCTTTGGCAAGAGCAATTTCTGGAAAAGTTGATTCCGTTATCAAATCTATCAAATTTGCTTTTTCGTAATTTTTTATAGAGAAATCATAATTCCAAATCTTATCTATAAAATTCGCATCCGTATTGTGCATTTCCGCAACCGAAAACGGATATAAAGTAAGCACCGCCATTCTGCCTGCCATAGATTTCGCCAGCTCTGGCAAAGTCAATATACTCGCCGAACCTGTCATTATGAACAAAGCCTTGCCATCGCTCTCAAACCTTTTATCGTCAACATATTTTTTTAGTTTAAAAAACAATTCCGGCACTTGTTGAATTTCATCTTTTTTTGCCGCAACCATAATCGCATTTGTGTCAAAAGTGATATAATTTATAGCGTCTGATGGCATAATATGACGAACAAGGGTAGATTTTCCGCATTGACGTGCTCCGTTCAAATATACGGTAGAGAAGGTTTTTACCGTATTTTCCAGCTTTTTTGCCATATTTCGGCTGATATAGTCCATTTTCTACCCTTTTTAGCATTTTGTATAACTATACTTATACATTTTGTATAAAATAGAAAAATGTTGCGTTAAACGTATTTAACCACAAACTTCTCCCGTGAGCTGTGCACAAAAGAGGTTTCCCCGGTGTCCATCCTTATGGCGTCAACCGGGCACGCTTCTACGCAAAGGCCGCAGAACACGCACGCCAAATAATCCACCTCAAAGCGAACCGCCTTTTTTTCCACTAATCCGTTTGGGGATTCGCCTGCATCTACCTTTATGCAGCGGGCAGGGCAAGCGGCGGCGCACATTCCGCAGGCAACGCAGCGGGTGGAGCCATCCGCTCTTTTCAGCAAGCGATGCTTGCCCCTATAGTTATCCGGGATTGGCGGTTTTATGGTTGGGTATGGAATGGTGGGCAGAGTTTCGTATTTAAAAAGACCGCGCAAAAAATGCCTGAGCGTGGTGTATAAGCCGCGAGCAACTTCGGGTATGTAAGAGCCTATCCAAAGCGTTTTTCCGGGATGTTTAACAACACGCGGCATACTCTACCACCTAAAGTGCGCAAATGCTTTATTGGCTTCTGCCATTTTATGAGTATCTATTTTTTTGCGAACCGCGCCGCCTTCGTTGTTTTTTGCGGCAACAAGCTCGGCAGCCAAACGCAGAGCCATGTTCTGCTCATTCCTTTTGCGAGCCGCCATCAAAAGCCAGCGAAGCGCAAGAGCCTTGGCACGGTCTGGGGCAACCTCAATGGGAACTTGGTAATTTGCTCCGCCAACCCTGCGGGTTTTAACCTCAACGTGAGGCTTGATGTTCTCAAGGCACAGGTTAAATTTTTCCATGATGGATTCAGAGCCAGAAACTTTTTTATTCATTTCGTCAAGGGCGGTATATACTATTCGCTCGGCTATGGTTTTTTTACCCTCTTTGAGAACAACCCCAACTAGCTCTGTTATCAAAGTTGAGTTAAAACGAGGGTCTGGCAAAATCGAGCGATGTATTGATTTTCTTCTTCTAGACATATATTTCTCCTATTTTTTCCCGCCCTTTGCAGGGGCCGCTGCCGCTTTCTTTTTCACGCCATAGCGTGAACGAGCCTGTTTGCGACCGTTCACAGCTTGGGTATCAAGCGTTCCGCGAATTATGTGATAACGAACACCGGGCACATCCTTAACACGGCCACCGCGTATAAGCACAATGGAATGTTCTTGCAGGTTATGACCTTCGCCTGGTATGTAAGCCGTAACTTCCATCTTATTGCTCAAACGCACACGGGCAATTTTGCGCAAAGCGGAATTGGGCTTTTTAGGCGTTGTGGTATAAACACGGCTGCAAACGCCGCGTTTTTGGGGGCAGGCTTTAAGCGCCGGAGCGGTTGTACGGTTTTTAACCTTCTCACGACCGAGGCGCACTAATTGTTGAATGGTTGGCACTCTAGATTCTCCTAAATGCTAGTTTTAATATAGTTTTTTCCAAAAAGGCTTTATACAATTTCATCGTCTATTTCCTCAAAATCTTCCTCGGAAAAAGAGCTGCCACGGGGATTTTCCGCAGCGGACTCGTCTTTCACGTCGGAATCCTTTACTTCTATGTTGCGCAAGTACAAGGCTCCCGTTCCAGATGGTATTAAACGACCCATTATAACATTTTCTTTTAAGCCAAGCAATTTGTCTTTTGAACCGGATATGGTGGCTCTGGTCAACACCTTGGTGGTTTCTTGGAAAGAAGCGGCTGCTATAAAGCTATCCATGGCAAGGGCCGCTTTTGTTATGCCTAGCAGCAACGGAGCTGCCCTGGCAATTTCTTTGCCTTCGTCCTGCAATCTGCTGTTCTCCAAGCGAAGCTCTATTCTGGAAACATCTTCGCCCGTCAAGAATCTGGATTCGCCTGGATCGGTTATGGTAACTTTTCTCATCATCTGGCGAACTATGCACTCTATGTGCTTATCGGAAATGGTAACAGCCTGCAAACGATAAACCGCCTGAATTTCGTCAACAAGATGCCTCTGCAACTCCTCTTCTCCCAGAATGTGCAGAATATCCATCAAGTTTGTGGAACCTTCGGTTATGGCTTGGCCTTTGCGAACTTTATCGCCCTCGTGAATAAAGAGATGCTTCCCGTGCGGGACCATAATCTCTTCTTCTGAATGTTCGTTTTTGATTATCACTATCTGCCCGGAACTCTTCTCCGCGCCAAAAGCCACAACGCCGTCAACATTGGCAAGTATCGTGGAATTTTTTGGCTCGCGAGCTTCAAACAGTTCGGCTACCCTTGGCAAGCCGCCTGTTATATCCTTTGTTTTACCTACTATGCGCGGCAACTTAGCTATGGTTTGGCCGCTCACAATGGTATCTCCGCTGCGGACGGTTAAAATTGCGCCATCGGGCAAAAAGAAATGACCTGCAACATTATCGTTATCCACAACGTTTACGGATGCACGTTTGCGCCCTCTTTTGTCGTTGATTATTGTCCAAGTCTCTATGCCGGTTGTTTCATCAACCTTTGATAAGTAGGTTGTTTTTTCAATAAAATCCAAAAGCTGAATTTTACCAGCAACCGTGCTTATAATCGGGCTGTTGTAAGGGTCCCACTCGTAGAGCAGAGTACCTTTTTTAACCGTATCGCCGTTTTTTACCCTGAGCGTTGCGCCATAAGGAATTTGCCAGCGACCGCGATTTATGCCGTTTGTGTCTATAAGCACAAGCTCTGCCATGCGGCTTATTTCAAGGTCAGAACCTTTGTACTCTATTTCATCGCTGTTTTCAAGGGAAACTTTGCCATCCACAATCGCCTTTTTATTGTTGTCAACCGTTATGCGGCTGGACGCGCCACCTATGTGGAAGGTACGGAGGGTGAGCTGCGTACCGGGTTCGCCAATGGACTGGGCTGCCAAAACGCCAACCGCTTCGCCTAAATCCACCAAGCGGCCGGAAGCCAACATTCTGCCATAGCACTTTGCGCAAACGCCAAGAGGCGAATTGCAAGTGAGCACGGAGCGCACAGCAACTTCTTCTATGCCGGCATCCATAATTTTTGGGATGTGCTTTTCCTCTATCATCTCGCCTTTGGAAACCAACAGGGCATCGGTCACGGGGTGCTTAATATCTTTAAGAGAAATGCGTCCCAGAATACGCTCGCCAAGGGGCTGAACAATGCTGTCGCCGTCTTTGGAAGCAGAGCATACAATGCCTTTGACAGTAAGGCGAATAGACCCTTTAACGCCGGAGTCTATTATCTCTTTTAACTTTGAATTATTTATTGCAGCACCAGCGGCAACTATAGTTTTCCCGTCTTTGCCAAGAATGGCTTTTTCTGTGGGAACACCTAGAACTTTTTTGCCGAGCTGTTCGTAATTTATAGCATCTATGAATTTTATCCCCACGAACATCACTTTGCGCAAAACTTCTTTTTCAAGATCTTCGCCTTTGTTCACCAAAACTTCTTTGCTGGCAGGGTTTAAAATTTCGTTTGCCGCCACATAGCCTTTTAATCTTTTTGTAAAATTGCCAAGCCCTTCGGAGGTATCTTTTACACGCTCATAGTACTCAACAGACACCCGCTCAGGGACAATATCTATTTTGCAGCAGTCCTCTTCGGTTATAACCAGATTCTGCGCAACATCCACCAAGCGGCGTGTTAGGTAACCCGCATCTGCGGTTTTAAGAGCCGTATCGGAAAGGCCTTTGCGCGCTCCGTGAGTGGAAATAAAGTATTCCAAAGAATTCAAACCTTCGCGGAAGCAACTTGTAATTGGGTTTTCTATAACCTCGTGCTCGCCTATTTTCCTGGTTGGCTTTTGCATCAAACCACGCATACCGGAGAGCTGTTTAATCTGTTCCCTTGAACCACGGGCACCGGAATCCGCCATCATGAAAAGAGGGTTAAAGCCGTCTCTGTCGCCGGAGAGCAAATCCCATTGCTTAATAGCCATATCATTGGTTACGCCAGACCATAAATCGATTATCTGGTTATAGCGTTCACCGTCAGTGACCGCGCCTTGGTCGTAGAGGTCTCTTATCTCGTTGGCTTTTTTTGTGGCTTCGTCTAGCAAGGACTGCTTTTCCGGTGGGATAACCATCTCGGCTATGGCCACGGAAGAACCCGCTTTTGATGCCCATCTATAACCCAAATCCTTTAAGGAATCCAAGTAGTCAACGGTCACGTGGTTGCCGCTTCTGCGGTATAAATCATCAACCGACCTTGAAATTATCTTTTTGGAGAAAGTGTCGTCTGCATAGCCCAAAATGTTTGGAACAGCTTGGTTTAAAATAACCCTTCCAACCGAAGTTTTTATGCGGCTGGCTTCTTTCAATGTAAGGAATTCAATTTTTACGCCAGCTTTTGCAATTACTTCTTCGCCAATTTCATTTTCGCATTTTGTGTCGTAGTCCAAAGCACCTCGGTAAATTTTGCGGCCCTTGTTTAAACGGAGTTTTATGCTCGCGTTCAAATCCACAATGCCGTTTTCGTAAGCCTGGATAACCTCTTGGTCGCTGCCAAAAGCCATTCCCTCGCCTTTCACATTGGGGCGCACTTTTGAGAGATAGTAAAGCCCAAGCACTATGTCTTGGGATGGAACAGCCAAGGGTTGCCCGGATGCCGGATGCAAAATGTTGTTGGAAGAGAGCATAAGAACTCTGCATTCTAACTGCGCTTCAAAAGAGAGCGGCAAATGCACAGCCATCTGGTCACCGTCAAAATCTGCGTTGAACGCTGCGCAAACAAGAGGATGCAAGCGTATGGCAGAACCTTCTATCAATTTTGGATAAAAAGCCTGTATGCCCAAGCGATGCAAAGTTGGTGCGCGGTTCAGCATAACAGGATGGTCTTTTATTATAGGCTCAACTATATCCCATACCTTTGGGTCTTCTGAATCTATTATTTTCTTAGCGTGGCGAACCGTGTTTGCCAAACCCTCTTCACCCATAATCTTGCGGACTATAAATGGTTTGTAAAGTTCCAACGCCATTCTTTTTGGAAGCCCGCACTCGTGCATTTTTAGCTCAGGGCCAACAACTATAACGGAGCGTCCAGAATAATCAACGCGCTTGCCAAGCAAGTTCATGCGGAAACGTCCCTGCTTGCCTTTTAAAAGCTCGGAGAGGGATTTCATCTTCTCTTTCTTTTTAGCCTTTGGATCGCTATCAAAAAGGTTATCCACGGCTTCTTGCAACATTCTCTTTTCATTGCGCAAAATTATATCAGGAGCGCGTGCGTCTATCAATTTTTTAAGGCGGTTGTTGCGGTTTATAACCCTTCTGTAAAAATTGTTCAAGTCAGAAGTTGCAAAGCGGCCACCGTCCAATTGCACAAGGGGGCGCAAATCCGGCGGAATAACAGGAAGAACATCTAAAATCATCCATTCGGGTTTATTGGGGGATTTTTTAAATGCTTCAATGAATTTAAGGCGTTTCAGAGCTTCTTGCTTTACGCTTTTTGAACCGTTGTTCTTTGCATCCCCAGACAACTCTTTGGAAAGCTCATCCAAGTTCAAATTTGCCTCGCCTAAAACTTTTCTTATGGCCACGGCACCCATTTCGGCTACAAAATTTATACCTTCTTTTTTGGCATCTTCAAAATCTTCTTCGGTTATTATCTGGTTCTTTTTGAATTTGGAATTGCCCTGGTCTATAACTATATATTGCTCGTAGTATATAACCCTTTCCAAATCCTTCACGGAAACACCCAGCAAATTTCCTATTATGCAAGGCTGGTTTTTGAAAAACCAAATATGAGCTATTGGAATGGCAAGCTCAATGTGCCCCATACGCTCGCGGCGAACTTTGGAATTTGTGACCTCAACTCCGCAACGGTCGCATATAACGCCTTTGAAGCGTTGCTTTTTATACCTGCCGCAGTTGCATTCCCAGTTTTTATAGGGGCCAAAAATCTTTTCACAGAACAAGCCGTCTTTTTCCGGCTTAAAAGACCTGTAATTCATAGTTTCGGGCTTGGTGACCTCGCCATAAGACCATTCGCGAATAGTTTCGGGGTTGGCCAACTGAATGGAAATTTCAGCTACGCTTTTATTGGAACCGTTGAATTCTTCAAGCATTTTCTGCCTCCGAGACTTTAATATCCAAACCTAAAGAGCGGAACTCGCGCACCAAAACGCGGAAACTCTCCGGCGTTCCTGATGCAGGCGGATTTTCACCCTTAACTATGGCATCGTAAATTTTATTTCTACCAATAACATCATCGGATTTAACGGTGAGCAATTCCTGCAACGTGTATGCCGCGCCGTAAGCCTCCAATGCCCAAACTTCCATTTCTCCAAATCTCTGGCCACCGGAGTGCGATTTTCCGCCAAGGGGCTGCTGGGTAACAAGCGCATAAGGGCCAGTGGAACGAGCGTGTATTTTATCCTCAACCAAATGGTTGAGCTTTAGCATATACATGGTTCCAATAGTCACATCGTTTAAGAAAGGCTCGCCTGTGCAGCCATCGTAAAGAGTTGCTTTGCCGGTTATGCCGCCTTTTTGTATGTCCCTTCCGTGCTTTTGCTTAAATTCTTTTTTCTCTTCTTCTGTCCAGGAATTTTCGGAAACCTTTACAACCGGATTTGCTATATAGGCTCTTTTGAGTTCTTTTTCTATGTCGCTGAAAGAAACTCCGTTGAACACGGGAGTTTCCACATGCAAGCCGAGCGCGATAGCAGCCCAACCAAGATGCACTTCCAAAACCTGCCCCACATTCATACGAGACGGAACGCCAAGCGGGTTCAAAAGTATTTGAACCGGGCGGCCATCTTCGGTGAAGGGCATATCTTCAATGGATACCACCTTAGATACAACGCCTTTGTTTCCGTGGCGGCCTGCCATTTTATCGCCTATGGTTAAGCGGCGTTTTTTGGCTATGTAAACTTTTACAACTTTAAACACGCCGGGCTTTAGCTCATCGCCCTTATTCACCTTGTCTATCTCTTTTTCTTTTAAATCATTCAGTTCCAATATACGGCGGTTGGTTATGTTGAGCAAAGAGCTAACCTCTTCTTGAACAAGAGCCTCTTCGCAGAACACTGAGCTGGAAGCGAACAGAGAAAAATCCGTTTTTTCCAAAAGCTCCCTAGTCCACTTTTTTCCAGCGGAAACAACAATCTCGTTTGTTATGCCATTGCGAACATCGCCGCTCGTTTTATCCAAGAGCAGGCGGATAAGTTCCGGCTGGCGCGCTTCTTCTATCAGTTTTACCCTTTCGGAAAAATCGGTAGCTATTGTGCGTATTTTAGCGGCAAGCTCTTCGCGCATTTTTATTTCTTCGTCTTTTAATTTTGCCTGCTCCCTGCGCTGGAACACGTGGGTGTCCACCACTATGCCCTTAACGCCGCTCGGAACACGCAGCGAAGAATCGCTTACATCGCCGGATTTTGAACCAAAAATTGCGCGGAGCAATTTTTCTTCTGGAGTTAATTCAGATTCACCTTTTGGCGTGACCTTGCCAACCAGAATATCGCCAGGGCGAACTTCCACGCCTATGCGAACTATGCCGTCTTCGCCGAGCTGGCTGCGGTCTTTTTCGCTTACGTTGGGAACGTCTCTGGTTATCTCCTCTTTGCCACGCTTGGTCTCTCTTACCTCAATTTCATATTCTTCTATATGTATGGAGGTAAAAGTATCTTTAATGGCCAATTCCTCGGAAATTATTATGGCATCTTCGTAGTTGTAGCCTTTCCACGGCAGGAACGCAACGCGGATGTTTTTGCCAAGTGCAAGCTCGCCATTGTCGGTGGAAGCACCGTCTGCCAAAACTTCGCCAGCTTTTATTTTTTGCCCAATTTTGCAAATGGGTTTTTGGTTTATGCAAGAATCCTGGTTGGAACGCTCAAACTTTCTGAGGTCGTAAACATCGTGGGAAGGCGAGCCTATGGTTTCGTAATTCTCGTTTCCCTTATCCCTTAAAATCTCTATGCGAACAGCATCTACATAAGTCACAACGCCATCGTTCTTTGCCCTGATTAAAGTACCTGAATCAAGGGCAACTTTATTTTCCAAACCTGTTCCAACAATAGGGGCCTCTGAACGGAGCAGCGGCACGGCTTGCCTCTGCATGTTAGAACCCATAAGAGCGCGGTTTGCATCATCGTGTTCCAAGAAGGGGATTAAACCCGCCGCAACAGACACAATCTGCATGGGCGAAACGTCCATCAAATCTATTCTTTGGGTTTCCACATCTTCTACGGATATTTCCTTTATATTAGATAGGCTTGGGAAATCGCCCTCTGCCCTAACCAGAACAAAATCGTTTGTGAACCTTTTGGTGGCGGGGTCTAAAATGGTGCTTGCCGGAGCAATTCTATAATGGTCTTCTTCGTAAGCGGTTAAGTAAACAATCCAATCAGAAACAACCATTTGTACAGTAAGGCTTTGCTGTACCCAATCCGCTTTGGGCTTGGACTCGCCTTTTTTATACACGCCTATTGTAATGCCATTTTTGATTATTGTGCTTTCGTTTCCAAAATCAAATTCAAAACTCTTGTTGCAGAATAAGTCAAAAAGCTCCAACTGCCTGCCTGAGAATTTTTTGCGAGTGTTTTTTATCTCGTTTTCGCTCAATTCCGTTTGGGTCAAAAGCTGCTGGTTTATGCTGCCAAAAAAACTCTTCATTATGTTGGTATGCCATTTTGACTCTGGAAATTCACAAGTTTTGCCAGAGCCATCCTTAAAGGGCAGCAAGCCCACTATTCTGTAAGGGGTTTCTATAAAGCCAAAACGGTTCACTATGGAGAATGTGGCAAGAGAGTTTATCAAACCGATGTTTGCGCCTTCCGGTGTTTCTATTGGGCACAAGCGGCCATAGTGCGAATGATGAACGTCGCGCACTTCCAAGCCTGCCCTGTCCCTGGACAAACCGCCTGGGCCAAGAGCGGAAATTCTGCGTTTGTTGGTAAGCTCGGAAAGCGGGTTTATCTGGTCCATGAACTGAGATAGCTGGCTGGAACCGAAGAATGCGGCAACCATGCTGTTTACGGTTCTGGAATTTATCAGTTCCGTTGGCGTTAAAACTCCCTCTCTTTCGCGAGAGGAAAAACTCTCCCTAACGGAGCGGAGCATACGGCTTATGCCTATGGATATTTGGTTTGCAACCAATTCGCCAACAGAGCGAATGCGGCGGTTTCCCAAATGGTCAATATCATCTAAAGAGTAGCCTTCCTCGGCGTTGTATAAACCTATCATGTAGCGAATAACGCTTATAAAATCGTCTGTTGTTAGAGTCATAACTTCGCCAGACGGTATATTGGCCTGCTGTTCTGCGCTCACGTAAACTTTTGAGTTCAGGCGGTAGCGGCCTATCTCGCCTATCTCGTAGCGGCGGTGGTCAAAGAAAAGGCCGTTGAAATGAACCTTTGCAACTGCCGCGTCCACGCGGTCTTGCTGCTGTTTTGTGGTTTGGTAAATGCGTTCCATTGCGCTTTCGCCGTCTTTGGATATATCATTTGCCAAAGTGTTGTGTATAAGATTATCCTCTTCTAAATTCTCTTTTATAACCTCAATTTCGCTTATGCCGGCATCGAGCAATTTCTGGCAAGTGTCTGAATTTAAAATGGAATTTGCAGAAGCTATAACTTCCCCATCTGAGTTTACAACGTCTTTGAAAAGCACTCTGCTTCCCAAAGATGTAAAACATTCCTCGCTAGCATTCAGTTCAGCTTTTTCCCCGGTGTGGAAGAGCGCTAAAATCTGTTCGTTTGTCTCGTAGCCAATGGCGCGCAAAAGAACCGTTGCAGGCAATTTCTTTTTGCGGTCTATGAGCATGTAGAGAATATCGTTTTCCGTGTTGAATTCAAGCCAAGAACCCCTGTTGGGTATAATGCGGCTCTGATAAATCATTTTACCGCTAGGCAGTTGCTCGGAATCAAAGCTCACGCCCGGAGAGCGGTGCAGCTGGCTTATAACAACTCGCTCGGCTCCATTTATTATAAAAGTGCCATTCTCGGTCATAATGGGCAGGTCGCAAAAGAACACGTCGTTTGCAACCTGGTCTTGCAATTTCTTCTCTTCGCCGTCTTCCTTAAAAGTCTGCAACTCCAGATGGACTATCAAAGGGCGGGAATAGGTTACCCCGCGTTCCCTGCACTCCTTAACGGAGTATCTGGGCATGGACAAGGTGTAGTGGCTGTAGCGCAAAACCAAAAGCCCTTTTGCATCGGACGTGGGAAAAGCATCGCGAAACACGCGCTCCAATCCCTCGTTGCGCCTATCCTTTGCAGGAATTCCCGCTTGCAAAAAACGTTCGTAAGAAACCTTTTGCATTTCCAAGAGATCTGGCAACTCCAAACGGAACTCATTAGATGAATAGGATTTCCGTTTTATCATGGATAACCTCGACTTAAAAAAGATTTATGTACGCCTACGCACCCGCGTAAGCTATTCGAACATGTATTTTTGCTATAGGCACGCATTATTTCAGCGTGACCTTTGCTCCGGCGTCTTCTAGCTCTTTCTTCAGCTTTTCAGCTTCAGCTTTGGCAACGCCTTCTTTCACAGGAGAATTGCCTTTGTCAACCAAATCTTTTGCTTCCTTGAGTCCAAGGCCGGGAACAGCAGCGCGGAGAACTTTAATAACATTTAGTTTCTGCGCTCCGCCGTCCACCAATATAACATCAAACTCTGTTTTTTCTTCGGCAGCTGCGCCGCCGCCGCCTGCCGCAGGAGCAGCCATAACAACTGCGCCGCCGCTGGCAGCTTCAAGACCATGAGTCTCTTTAAGGTAATCAGCCAATGCTTTTGCTTCTAAAAGCGTGAGGGCAACAATTTGGTCGCCTAGTGTTTTGACATCTGTAGCCATAGGATTTTCTCCGTTTTGAATGTTTTACTTTGTTTCCAGCCTCTGTTCTAAAGCCTTTATTTGCCCCGCAATCTTTGAACCAGGGCCTTTGATAAGGGCTATCAAATTTGCACCCGGTGAAAGCGCTAAGGATATAACTTGACCAAGAATCTCGTTTTTGCCAGGCATCTTAGCCAGATTTTCCAGCTCAGTCCCTTTTAAGGATGAGCCATCCAGCGAAATGCCTTTGGCAATTAAAGTTTCGGGATTTGCCTTGTGAAATTCAACAACTTCACGGGCAGGGAGCATTGGGTCTTCCTCGCTGCCCAGCATAATGGAGGTAGCGCCTTTAAGGTAAGAATCCAAGCCTTTTATGTTTGCCTTTTTAAAGGCCTCCCTTATCAATCTATTTTTTACCGCTTTGTAAACAATGCCTTTTTTGCGCAAGTTCATGCGCAGGGCGTTGTCTTGGGCAACGGTTATTTTGTTGAAGTCCAGCAGGTAAATTGAAGCCGCCGCTGAAAAATCCTTAGCGACAGAATCTATTAGCTCCTGCTTTTTCTTTCTCTGCTCTGATATTTTGTCTGATTTTTTCATAATGCTTTTACCTCGTTAGTGCCATGTCTAGGCGAACCGATGGGGTCATGGTTGCCGTCAAGGTTAAACTCCTTATATAAATACCCTTTGAAGTTTGCGGCTTATTCTTTTTCACGGAATCTATAACCGAAAGAATGTTATCGCGCAGCTGCTCGCCCGTGAAGGAAAGTTTGCCAACAGGGGCATGAACATTTGCGCCTTTGTCAATTCTGTACTGAATTTTGCCAGCTTTGAGTTCCTTTATAACCTGAGCCAGGTTAGGGGAAACCGTGCCTGCCTTTGGGCTTGGCATCAAACCGCGAGGGCCTAAAACCTTGGCTACTTTTCCGAGAACCGCCATCATGTCTGGAGTGGCAACCACCGCATCAAAATCCAGCCAGCCACCGGAGATTTTTTCAACCAAGTCCGTGCCGCCAGCAAAATCCGCTCCCGCGTCCATAGCGGCTTGGGTCATGTTTTCTTTGCAGAACGCCAATATGCGAACTTTGCGCCCCGTGCCGTGTGGCAGGGCAACTGTGCCGCGAACCATCTGGTCAGAATGCTTTGGGTCAACACCCAGATTAAAATGCAACTCTACGGTTTGGTCAAATTTGAGCTGTGATTTTTTTAGAATGCTCACAGCATCATCCACGCCGTAGAAAGCTTTTGTATCGTAAGATGCGACTAATGCACGATATTTTTTTCCTCTTCTAATCATTATCCTACCTCAACGCCCATTGAACGGGCCGTGCCTATTACCATTTTTTCCGCTGATTCCAAAGTTACGGTATTTAAATCCGGCATTTTCAGTTTAGCTATTTCTTTTACCTGTGCCATAGTTATTTTACCAACTTTTTTGCGATTAGGTTCGCCAGAAGCGGTCTCTATCTTTGCGGCCTGCTTTATCAAAGATGGAACTGGCGGGGTTTTGGTAATAAAAGTGAAACTGTTATCTGCATACACGGTTATTATCACAGGGACTATTGAACCTCCCATAGATTGCGTGCGAGCGTTATATTGCTTGCAGAACTCAGCGATATTTACTTTTTTTGAACCCAGCGCCGGGCCTATTGGCGGCGCTGGATTTGCAGCGCCAGCTTTAATCTGCAATTTTATGTAACCTGTAATTTTTTTTGCCACTTTAACTTCTCCATTTCAAATTTTTTGCCTATAAAACCTCAACTTCCGAGAAGTTAAGCTCAACAGGGATGGAACGACCAAATATAACCACCATAGCTTTCAATTTGCTACGCTCTTTTAAAATCTCCTCTACAACTCCCGTATAATCTTTGAACGGGCCTTCTTTAATGCGAATTGAATCGCCTTCTTTAATGGGAACTTCCAGCATGGGCAGTTCCCCAATTTCTCCATTATCGCGAGGCAGCACGGTCATCATCTCTTCGTCTGAGATTTTTTTAATCTTGTTGCCTATGGTCACAAATTTTGTAACGCCTTGAATGCTCTGAACCAAATGCCTTGTGCGGTCGTTTAAAACCATCTGTATAAATACGTAAGAGGGGATAAGATTGCGTCTTTCGATTTTTACCACCCTCTTGCCTTTTTTTGTTGAAATATGTTCTTCGTTTACGTGTGGTATTTCAATGCGGCCAAATAATTCCTGGGCCTGCTCACGTTCAATCATGGCTTCGAGGAGCTGCTTCACCTTAAGCTCCTGTCCAGAAAAAGTTGTCACCGAATACCAAGCTAAATCCATGATTGTAAATGCTCCAAAAACTACTCCAAAAATTTCCCTACAAGTTTAGACAGGCCAAAATCTATAATCGCTACATAAAAACCCATGATGATGCTGAAAAATATGACTACCATGGTTGAACCTTTAAGCTCTTCCCACGTGGGCCAAGTGACCTTCTTTAGCTCGGCTATCACATCGCGAATATATCTCTGAAAACTCTGCATAATAAAAACTCCTTCACAGGCTAAGAGGGACTCGAACCCCCAACCGGCGGTTTTGGAGACCGCTACTCTACCAATTGAGCCATTAGCCTTCGGTATTTCACCTATTTAGTCTCCTTATGAATTGTGTGCTTTCTGCAAAAACGGCAGTATTTTTTGTACTCAACACGAGAAGAATGTTTCTTCTTGTTTTTGTCGCAATCGTAATTGCGCTGTTTGCATTGGGGGCATTCCAGCGTGATGAGTTCTCTTATTTTAGAAGCCATGATTTGTTTTCCCTATTTAATAACTTCCACAACGGTTCCTGCTCCAACAGTCCTTCCGCCCTCGCGGATGGCGAAACGCAAGTCCTTGTCCATCGCTATGGGGGCTATAAGCTCAACCTCTATCTGCACATTGTCGCCGGGCATCACAAGCTCAACGCCGGCTGGCAGCTTGATGCTGCCGGTCACATCCGTGGTGCGGAAGTAGAACTGGGGGCGGTAGCCGTTCTCAAAATTGGTGTGCCTGCCGCCCTCGTCCTTGGTCAGGACATAAATCTGGGCCTTGAAGTTGGTGTGCGGCGTGATGGAGCCGGGGGCCGCGAGAACCTGGCCGCGCTCGACATCCGTCTTCTCCGCGCCGCGGAGAAGCAAGCCAACATTGTCGCCTGCCTGCGCATCGTCCAATAGCTTGCGGAACATCTCAACGCCAGTCACCACAAATTCTTTGGTCTCGCCAAAGCCTACGCGCTGGACCTTGTCGTTCAAGGACACCTTGCCGCGCTCTATGCGGCCTGTGGCTACAGTGCCACGGCCAGTGATAGCAAACACGTCTTCTATGGGCATGAGGAAGGGCTTGTCAACGTCGCGAACAGGCTGCGGGATGAACTCATCGCAGGCCTTCATCAACTCCATTATGGCTTCGCGGTATTTGGCATCGCCTTCGAGGGCTTTCAGGGCGGAGCCTCTGATTATCGGGGTCTTGTCGCCTGGGAACTCGTATTTGGATAACAAATCGCGGATTTCCATCTCGACTATGTCGAGAAGCTCTGGGTCGTCCACCATGTCCACCTTGTTCATGAACACGACTATGGCGGGGACGCCCACCTGGCGGGCGAGCAGGATGTGCTCGCGGGTCTGGGGCATCGCGCCGTCCGTGGATGCCACAACGAGGATTGCGCCGTCCATCTGGGCGGCTCCCGTCACCA
>Ga0268262_10000241_pt1 | contig 73782 bp, 62 predicted proteins | sample TergutNc150P3_FD_190354 | JGI IMG/M metagenome (GOLD analysis project Ga0268262, IMG submission 190354) | Nasutitermes corniger P3 segment gut microbial community from laboratory colony in Florida, USA - Nc150 P3 (SPAdes) (version 2) | ecosystem: Host-associated > Arthropoda: Insects >...
AAAATTGTACTGGAATTTATACCGATATATCATTATATCATCAGTATAAACATAATTCTTCAATTGTTCTTTCTGCCTCGTTTGAAAAGAAAATGGATGATTTTAAAGTATTTAAAAAAATTGTTGATATGCTCGTAAAAAATGGTTATGAAGATGTAAGTATATATGTAAAAAGACTTCATTGTTTTTGGGCGAGCTGTTTGGTTGAGGAAGCTATAAAAAATGTCGATAAAGAATGGTTTTTGAAAATGCAGGATGAGATGAAGATTTATCTAAAAGAATACATTGAAATTAATTCGGAATATCCAGAAAGGATTGAGAGAATTAATGGATTATTAGGTAAAAGGGGAATATAAGGTGATTAAAAACGTGAAACGAATTGGAATTTTTGCGATGTATGATGTTGATGGCATTGCAGATGATTACGTTATCTATTTATTAGATGCTATCAAGCCATTTATATCAAACATAATCGTTGTATGCCAAGGAGCAATGAAACAGGAATCAATTGCTAGATTAAAAAATTATGCTTCGGACGTTATAATAAACGATAGAGGTGGATATGATAGCGGTTCATATAAAGTTGCGATAAACAAATACGGTTGGAATGTTATAAACGAATATGACGAGTTAATACTTTTTAACGATTCAAATTATGGTCCCATTTATCCTTTATCGGAAATGTTTGAAAAAATGGATAACCGTGAATGTGATTTTTGGACTTTGACTTATCAAGAAGAATCTGGTACTGAGAATGTTACACCAGCTCATTATCGGTCTGATTTCTTTGTTTTCAAAAAAACCATAATTTCTAATAGTGAATTCAGAGCTTATTGGAAAAATCTACAATTTCCAATCAATTCTCAAGAAGCCGTCAAAAAATATGAACTTGCCTTATCAAAGCTCTTACATACTTTAAATTTCAAAGGCATGTCTTACATTGAAAGAAATGATATAGAAACTCACAAAAATGCTTATTGTCCTCCTATCACTGTCTATAGCGATTACGTATTTATTATATCTAGCAAGATTCCTTTTGTTAAAAAAAAGGGATTTATGACAAGAACAAGTCGTATAGATACAAGAGCTATGACAAAAATATTGAAATATATTAAAAATATAACATCATATAACGAAAACTTAATATTAAAGCATCTTATTCGTATATGCGATGTATCGGATATAAAAGATTCTTTGGGATTGAGTTTCATTCTATCACAGAAATATTGTTATAATGCAGATATTCTTAAATGTAAAAAAATCGGAATAATTTTGCATCTGGTTTATACTGATTTATTGGAATATTGTTTTGAATACATAAATAAAATTCCAGATTCAATAGATGTTATAGTAACTACAACAGAAAATAATAAATCTAAAATCAAGTCATTGTTTGAAAACATTGGCAGAAAAAATTATCAGATTATTATTCCGCAAAACCGAGGAAGAGAAATAAGTGCAGTATTGATTGCATGTAAAGAATTAATTTCGCAATACGATTATCTTTGTTGCGTACATGACAAAAAATCCAATCATCCTCATGATTCTTACGCATTAGGTCAAACTTTTATGGATTTATTATGGGATAATTCAGTTGTCAGTGCAGAATACATTAAGAACGTTATAAATTGTTTTGAAGAAAATCCACTTCTAGGATTACTTGCAGTGCCTCCGGCATATCATGGAAAATATTTTGTTACGAGATGGAGTACAGATTTTAATAATACAAAAAATCTATCAGAACGTTTAAAATTAAAATGTAAAATTTCAGAAGATAAACAGCCACTTTCAGCTGGCAATGTATTTTGGTGCCGTACCGTTGCATTGAAAACATTGTTTGATTATCCTTGGAGATATGATGATTTTTTAGAAGAACCTTTGCCAATAAGTGGAACTATTTTCAATGCTATAGAACTTATTTACCCTTATGTAGCTCAACATGAAGGTTATATGACTGGTACGATGATGTCTGATGAATATGCTGGTGCATTTACTTCAGATTATCAAACAATGCTTCAAGTGATAATTAACAATATGTTAAAAAAAATGGAGAAAAAATTTTCATCGTATAATGAATTAATCAATTCATCTATATATAGTTTCGCTTTTGCAGATTTTCTTATTCGAAATAAAAATATTTATCTATATGGTGCTGGATATCATAGCGTTTATTTTCTTGATCTGTTATTATCTATAGGCATTAAACCAATTGGGTTTGTACTTTCAACTGGTCATAGAAAAGAAACTTCAATCAATGGCTTTAAAGTATATGAATTGAACGAGTTGCCCGAAGATAAAAAATACGGATTATTAGTTACTGTGGCTGGCAAAGATAATATAGATGAGATAATAGGAAATTTAAATAAGCTAGACTTTACTAATTTCTTTTGTTTTTATAACCATATCAATTAAACTGGAGGAAATAAAATGAGCAGAGAAAATCTAAAAAAATATATATCCACAACATTGCCAACAATGGAAATTGGTCCGCTTCAAAGTCCATTTTTAAAAAAAGAAGGTATTGATTTACCTATTTATAATCTTTCGGAAGTTAAACTGAGTCCAGATATAGGAATAATATTAACTATGTCAGGTGAAAATAACAGAAACCAAGTGAAATCGGAATTATTAAAGCTGGAATTTTCAAATATTTTTCAATTGTTATATGTTGATTAGAGAAAAAATTGTTGATTTGATAAAATTATGACAATGATTTTTCTATCTTTTACTTTGAACGGCAAACTATGAAAGTTGTTATTTTAGCTGGTGGGCTTGGCTCCCGCCTCTCCGAAGAAACGGAGCTAAAGCCAAAACCAATGGTTGAAATTGGCGGCAGGCCCATTCTTTGGCATATAATGAAAATTTATTCACACTTCGGTTTTAACGATTTTATTGTGCTAACAGGTTACAAAAGCCACCTTATAAAAGAATATTTCTTAGACTACTACGCAAGATATTCAGATTTAACAATAGATATGCAAAGTCAGTCTGTTGAAATGCACAAAACCAGAACCGAACCTTGGACTGTAACTATGCTTTATACCGGTGCTGATACGCAAACAGGTGGCAGGCTATTCAGGGCAAAAACCTATTTAGAAAACGAGCCTTTTATGCTGACTTATGGAGATGGAGTTGGCAATATAGATATCGCAAAACTTTTAGATTTTCACAAGGCAAACGAAAAAATTGTCACCGTTACGGCAGTTCAACCAAAAGGTCGTTACGGAGTACTGACAATGGACAAAGCAGGTTTAGTGGAATCCTTTCAGGAAAAACCAAGCGATAGTGCGTGGATAAGCGGCGGATTTTTTGTTATGCAGCCTCAAATTTTTGATTACCTAAAAAATGATGACAATCTTGTATTAGAGCATGAATTGGACAAGGTTGCTAGAAATGGAAAATTGCAAGCATACAAGCACAGTGGCTTTTGGCGACCTATGGATACGTTAAAAGATAAAAGAGAATTAACCGATATGTGGATGACAGAACATGCTCCTTGGGCAATATGGAAGTAGGGGAATTTTATGCTTATTCGTGCTAAAACACAAAATCTTATTCAAACCAGAGAACTTGCTTTGGAAAAAATTGCCAACACAAAGCTAAATATTGAAGAAATGCAAGAAAAAAAACTTATGCTAAATTCCTTTCCGCAACGTTTTGTTTTTGAACTCACAAATACCTGTAATTTAAATTGCGAAATGTGCGGTAGAAATTCTGCTACATTTAAAGCTACGAAATACAATACGGAATGGCTTTCAAAATTTGACCAAGCTGCTAAATATGCAGAAGAAGTAACCCTTATGGGTTGGGGCGAGCCAACTATGCACCCGAAATTTACAGAGTTTCTAGATTGGGCTAATAAGCACGGGCTAAGGAAGTATTTTTGTACTAATGGAATGCGATTAGAAAGTTTGGCAGAAACCATTTTGGAAAAACAAGTAGATGTTATAGCTATAAGTTTAGACGGAGCTAATTCACAAACAAATGATTCCATTAGGCGAGGTGCAAATTTCGAAAAAATAGTAAATGGCATTAAAAAAATTATTGAGCTGAAAAAACAGAATAAAACAAAGTGGCCCTATATGAATACGGTTACCACTTTGATGAACAAAAATTTGCACGAGCTTCCTGGTATTGTAAAACTTGCTAGCGAAATAGGATTGGAAGAAGTTAAGGCGGTGTATTTAACTGCGTTTGACGAAGGTTCAAAAGAACAAATCTTATACGAAAAACAGAACAATATAGAATCAATCTTTGTGGAATCTGAGAATTTGGCAGGCAATTTAGGCATAAAATTAAAACTTCCTCATTTGCAGGGCAAGGACCCTGCTGGTGAGGCAAGCCATAAACCTTGTTTCACTGCATACAGAGATTTCTTTTTAGGAAGTGATGGTTTTATACGCCCTTGCATGAGCAATGCGGTTAAACTTTTTGATATTTCAAAGTACGATTCTTTTGATAAAATGTGGAATTCAGAAGAATTTCAAAATCATAGAAAAATTGTGAATGAAGAATCTTTAATGAGCCGTAGTTGCAAAAATTGCTATCAAAGTTCTTTTGCAAATTGGAATAAGAGAGAAAGTTTTATTCAAACGGGAGAAAAATTTTCACCTGAATGGGAGTAACTTATGCAAATTGAAAATTCTGCAGGAATTTCTGCTGTAAAAATAATAACTCCTGTGCCTTTTGTCGATGAAAGAGGTTCTTTTGCAAGAATTTTTTGTATTCGAGAATTATCAGAAGCATTAAATGGCAAAAATATAGAACAGATAAATTGCAGTTCTACCAAAATAAAAGGCTCTATAAGGGGATTGCATTTTCAAAGACCGCCACATTCAGAAATTAAGATTGTTCGTTGCACAAAAGGCTCTATTTTTGACGTAGCTGTTGATTTAAGAAAAAATTCTCCAACTTTTTTAAAGTGGCATGGTGAAATTTTGAGCGAGCAAAACGGTAAAATGCTCCTTGTTCCAGAAGGTTTTGCACACGGGTTTCAAACCTTGGAAAATAATGTTGAAATAATTTATTTCGTAACCGCAAGCTATAATAAAGAATCAGAAGGCTCAATTCGTTTTGACGAGCCGCTTGTGAATATTGAATGGAAGTTGCCGCCGGCAGTGTTATCACAAAAGGATTTAGCTGTTGCATTTTTAGATGGTAGTTTTAAGGGAATTTTATGAATTCCGTTCTTCTCACAGGTTCCTGCGGCTTAATAGGTAAAGAAGCCATTTTGCCTTTACAGGAAATGGGATTTAATGTTTTTGCACCAACAAAAAGCGAAATGAATATTTTAGATTTAAGTTCTGTACGTAAATTTATGGAAAAACAAAAACCTCAATATCTTTTGCATTTTGCCTGGTTCACAGGAGAAAACTACTTAAGTGACGAAATAAATATTTCTTTGAAAAATTCTAGTTTAGAATTACTAAAAATTTTTGCGGAGAATGGTGGCAAAAGAGCCGTGTTTGCAGGTACTTGTTTTGAAACTTGGGGAGCAGAAACTCTTTATGCAAAATGTAAGAATGAGCTTAGAGAACAGGCTATGGCTTTTTGTTCACGCAATGAAATATCTTTTGGCTGGGGACGGATATACTATGTTTTTGGGCATAATGAAAGAAAAACAAGACTTTTGCCGTATATTGCAAATTCTCTAAAAGACGGGCAAAAAGCCGTGATTAAAGGCGGATCTTTATTAAGAGACTATATGTATAGCAAAGATATTGCAGCAGCTTTTGTCAAATTTTTAGCTTCTAAAGCAGAAGGCGTTGTGGATATATGCAGTGGCGAAGCGGTGCAAATTGCTTCAATTGCCACAATGATTGCTAGTAAACTAAAAAAAGAGCATTTGCTTGAATTTGCAGAAAATACAGTAGGACAGCCTTCTGTTATAGTTGGAGACAAAACTCGCCTTGCTTTGGAAGTTGGTTTTGTACCAAAATATAGTTTGGAACAAGCAATAAATTGTATATTAAAATGAAATTTAGGATATTTATGCCACTATATAAAGATTGGAACGATTTTGACTCTTTGCGTGACAAAAACAAAGTTTTGGTTATCTATGGAGCCGGAGCAAACGGACGTAGATTTCTTGAACATAACAAGATAGTTCCAGATTATTTTTGCGATAAGAGTGCTAAACAAATTAAAAATGTAGTTGAAGGTGGCAAAGTATATAAATGCCTAACCTTGAAATCATTACTTAAAGAATTGAATGGAAGAGATGCCGATATTTTGGTAAGTAATTTGGATGAAAAGGTTATAAAAAAAATTTATGAAATTCTTATCAGAACAAACTTCACAGAAAAGACGGTGATTTATTTTCGTTATGATTATGATATATCCAAGAAAAAAATCATAAATGATAATGATCCATACGGTTTTTATAAAATAAATAATATACTAAACCGAGAGTTATGTATTCAGCATTTAGAACGTTTAAAGAAAGATATTGATTATTATACTATATTGAAAAGTTTAAAAAATGCTTATTTTAATAGTCGTTATTCATCAATTGAGGAACTAGAAAAATCTTTAGAGAATATACATAAAAGAACAATTGAAAATTTTCGATCGAAAAGACTATGGGAACGTTTAGGAATAAATATTCCCATATCTAGAAACGATGTTAAAGAGATATATTTTTTCTGTGACAGTAGAATTAATGTTGGATTTAATATAATAAAAAAGATATTAGAAGAAAATACTAATTATAGAATTGAAAATCATTCTCTTCCCGGTTTACAAGATGAACAAGTGATTTTTGTACTGACAAGCAATCCACTTGTCAGAAACAGCATAGTTATCATAAACCGTATACTTAATCCTTACCTGCTTCTAATTGCAAAAGAGTATTGCAGAAAATACAATTGCAGGTTGGTATATTATTATATACCATATATTGGTATTATTCATAGAAAAGTTCTTACGGATTACGAAAAATGGTGTGTTGAGATATCTGGACTGAATTCAAACGACAGTTTATCACAAGAATCAGTAAAGAGAAAAATAAAATTCGTGGCAAAGGCTATGAATGTGGAATTCTATGAGCCATCGGAAGAATTTTTCAACTCGGATAAAACCATATTTATTGATTATAATCATTTCGGCGACTACGGCGCTGAAATCATAGCCAAGCATCTGTGCGAAATAATCACAAGTCAGTCAATTAATCCCAACAATGACATTTGCGAAGATTTCCATATTGAACCCGAAGAAAAAATAGAATACGCCAATAGCGTTATACTGCTTTTTGTTCCCGACCTTCCAATTTACCTGAATGATTTAAAAAAACACAAGCAAAATTTTGAAAACTGCGGTGCAATAGTTATGAACTGCAATCCATTCACGCTCGGCCACAGGTATTTGATAGAATATGCCGCAAGCGAAGCAGAGCATCTTTACATATTCGTGGTGGAAGAAGATAAATCTGAATTCTCATTCAAAGACAGATACAAATTGGTTAAACAAAACACCAGTGATTTGAAAAATGTCACTGTTTTGCCCTCTGGCAAATTCATCATTTCTTCCCAAACATTTGATGCTTATTTTGGCAAAAGCTCAGTTCCCGAAGAACAAGCAGTAGAGCAAGATGTAAGTTTTGACCTGCTCATATTTGCCGCAGCAATAGCCCCGACTTTGAACATCAAAACGAGATTCGTAGGGCAGGAACCTTTTGACCCTTTAACGAGGCATTACAATGAAGAAATGAAAAAACTATTGCCAGAATATGGCTGCGATGTTGTTGAGATACCGAGGCTGGAAAAAGACAGCGGTGCGGTTAGCGCAAGCCGTGTTAGGAAATTTTTGAAAGAGGGCAATTTTGAGGAGATAAGGAAAATAGTGCCAGAAGCGACTTTTAGGTATCTTAGGAAGAATAGGGGAAATCCAAAGGCTTAATTGAGTACGTTGGCATAGATTTTTCTATATTTGGAGTGAAATGCAAAATATAAAAGTAAGCATAATAATTCCGGTGTACAATACGGCAGATTATCTGCATCGCTGTCTTGATTCTTGCGTGAATCAAACGTTGCAGGAAATTGAAGTAGTTGTTGTGAACGATTGCTCGCCAGACCTACGTGATGGTGAAATAATGAGAGAGTATGAGAGAAGATTTCCAGACAAAGTGCGGTGTTTTTGGCATAAAGAAAATAAACGTCAAGGCGGTGCGAAAAGTACAGGTATTCGTTCTGCTTGTGGTGAATTTATATATTGTCTTGACAGTGATGATTATATAGATTTAACATTATGCGAAAAAATGTACAATGCGGCTATTGCAGAAAATGCAGATATGGCAGTATGTGACACTAATCGCATTGAGAATAATATTGTTACAAAAAACTGGATGTCAAATGGTAAATTCAATACATCAGATTTGTGTGAACGAATAAAAAATATAAAAAATCATAGTCTTTGGGTAATTATGATAAAAAAATCGGTTATAGAAAATAACAATCTATATCTTTTAGAACAAACAGAATTTGATGATTATATGAGTCTTCTATGGTATTTGGCAAGCAAGAAAATAGTACGAGTGAATGAAGCTTTGCATTATTATTACGTACGAAAGAATTCCGTTGTTCAAGAAAAAAAATTACAAACATTTGTTTCAACAATTGAATTATTTAAGTTTATTTTAAGTTCTGATTATTTCAATAATTTAGATATTGCTGTTAAAAAATCATTGTTTTTATATTTAGTTAAATGGATTCCAGATTGGTGCCAAATTATTTGTGTAAATTATTCTACTGAGTTTGTAAACTTCTGCAATAGTATTTTAGATATCTTTAAAATATATAAGGTCAATTATGATGACAATATATATGCACAACAAGAAAATGGTATACGGGTTAGAGATATACTTTGTTTCATTGAATTAAATATTGGCTTACCTGATTTCTATTTCGAATTTCTTGCATTTTGGAATACATATTGCGTAAAACAAAATAAAGTTATGCAATTGAAAAAACTACATAGTTGTATTTCTTCATATATAGGCAAGCGTTTGACTATATGGGGGTGCGGATATTTTGGGAAACGAAATGCGGAAAATATGAACCTTATGGGTATTGAATTTGAGATTACAGATGTTAACACAAAAATTCACGGAGAAAGTATTGCAAATGCCGTGGTTAAACCTTGGGATGAAATAAAAGAACGCACAGATGTTGTTCTTGTATCTGTTCTTGGATTTTTTGAAGATATACGTGATAAATTAGCAAAAGAATGTCCTAATATTGAAACTGTGAATTTAACGAGACTGTTAGAACAATGAATGATACTATACATATAGCATATTGCCTTGATGATGGTTTTGCAGAACCAACCTGCGTATCTATGGCGTCTATGCTTGCCAATACTAAATCAAATGTGCATTTTCATGTGATATCTAATAGATTGTCAAACGAGAATAAGGCAAAGTTGTCATCATTGCAGAAACGCTTTCCACACGGGAAATGGAGTTTTCATGGCATTGAATTTGATACGAAAAGTTTTGTGTTAGAGTCAGCAATACATCTTACTGTTGAGGCTTATTATCGTTTATTTCTTCCGAAGATATTACCAGAGTTGGAGATGATAATATATGTTGATGGAGATACGGTTATTGTTGGAGATATATTAGAACTATGGAATGAAAATTTGGAAGGTAAAATTGCTGGAGTTATGCGAGATATACCATACAAAGAACGTTTAAAAATTTTTGGATTTGATAATTATCATTATTTTAATTCAGGAATTTTGCTTTTGAAATTAAAAGATATTTCAAAATTATACTCATTAGAAACATTACCTAAAATAATTAACGATCTATTTACTAAATTTAAAGATAATAAAATTTCTTGGTATGCAGATCAGGAAGTATTAAATTATCTGTTAAGTGGAGAAAAATGGGCAAAATTTTTGAGTGTTAAATATAACTTGGAAGATCAGGATTTTGATATTTATTCCGATTTTTTGTCATACGGTCAGAGTTGTCGTAGCCTTGTAGAATGGACTGAGGCAAATAAAAATCCAGTCATTATTCATTATTCTGGTCCTAAAAAACCATGGCACTTAAAAAATGAGATGATTTTGTCAATACATTGGCGTTTATATTACAAATACAAAGCTTTAACCCCGTTCCATAATCCTCTTGATGAAAAATTAATAAACGAATATGACCGTAGAGAGAAAATTACCAAAACAGAGGCATTGTTTCCAACAAACTTATATACACAATTATTTTGGCGTGATATTTTCTTCGATTCTGCTGAATATGTCAAAAAGATTATTGGTAGTCGCAAACTTGCATTTTGGGGGGCAAGCAACCATATTGCCCATATAATGGCTACATTTGCATCATCTGGATTATATCCATCTGTAGTAGTAGATGGTTTATCTACCAATCAAGGTAAATTTGTATTTGAATATACTGTACAATCGGCAGAAATTCTAATTGGCAACTCAGATAAATATTTTGTAGTACTTGCTATGGAAACCAAGCGTGGACGTGATATCGTAACGAGTTTGTTAAAGGAATATGGCTATGATGAAAATGGATTTGTATACGCTTACACGGCGGTGTATGAACGCGAAAAATTTCTATATTTGGAGTGAAATGCAAAATATAAAAGTAAGCATCATAGTTCCAGTGTACAACGTAGCTGATTATCTCAGACGTTGTCTTGATAGTTGCGTAAATCAAACGTTGCAGGAAATTGAAGTTGTTGATTTGATAAAATTGTTAAGATGATTTTTCTGAAGGAGTGTCATTATGACTTATAAACTGTTATGTGAATTGCCGAATTTGCCAGAAAACATTGATTCCGAAATGTTCAATGCTATATCGCCAGAAATTTATGAATTCACAGAAATGAGTCCACCGGAAAATAGTTTTCTTCTTGGATTAATCCGTCATTTCAAACCAAAAAATATATTGGAAATAGGCGTATCTTCAGGTGGCGGTACGGGGCTTATACTTCAAGCAATAAAAGACTTTAAAGAAACAACCTTGACTTCCATAGATATTGCAGAAAAGGCATATAGATATCCAGATAGACCAGTTGGTTTTGTAGCACTAAAGAAAAATATTAACAATCCTCAATGGGTTTTGATTCCCGGCAAAGATCCATCAGAAGTGATTGAAAGTTTTGGGAAAAAATTTGATTTTGCGATAATAGACACAGCACATATTCATCCTGTTGAAACTTTGAATTTTTTATCTGTCTTGCCTTTTTTGGAAGATGGAGCTATTGTTGTGTTGCACGATTTATCTCTTTATCTTCATAGGAGCCATTTTCAGGATTTATCAAGGTTTCCATTTGTTAGCCTTGCCACACGCTATCTTTTTACTTCGGTTGTAGGTGAAAAAATAATGGTTTCTTCTACAGATAAAGAGTACATCTCTACTTGGACTTTGCCGAATATCGGTGCATTTCAAGTAACTCCTGATACCCGCAAGTACATTGACGGAGTTTTCTATTCTCTAGCAGTGCCTTGGGCTTTTATTCCAGAAGACTATGTTATGAATAGCATTCGCAATATTGTTAAAAAGTATTATGATAAAACGAAATTAGAATTATTTGACGATGCGATTAAAGCGAATTACTATCTAAAAGCCAAAAAGCTGAAACACACTATTGATTTGCCCAATGTATTGCAGCAATATGAAGGCAAATATATTCTTTTCGGACAAAAAAATGCCGAGAACTATATTGAGATGATAAAAAGCATAGGATTTGATTTGCCATTGGAAATATGGGATAACAAAGTATATGGGGGTGAAATTTGCGGTGTACCGATTGTGAAGCCACGTAAGGAATTAGATGCTAAAACTGCAATTATATGTACGGTCAGAGCAAAGTTTACATACGATCTTATTATGGAAGAATTTTCAAATTCATTAAAATCGCATACTTATTGGTTTGAATAGAATTGGAAGGTGAGAGAGTAAATTTTCTATCTTCCACATATATGAAATATTTTTGCGTAACCGGTCTTTGCCTTCCAGAGCGGGATTATATGTGCGATATTTCCGGCAAGGTATCGCAGATTGCGGCAATGGTTGAGCGAGGCAATTATTTTACAATAAACCGCGCAAGGCAATACGGGAAAACAACAGTCATAAGGCAATTGGAAAAAGTTTTGCTGAAAAAAGGTTATCAGGTAGCTCGCATAAGCTTTGAAGGAATTGGCGATACTCCTTTTGAAAACGAGGAAAATTTTTGCCAAAACATAATAGACCAAATATCCAGAGCTATAGATATAACAAATCCAGAATATGCAAAAGCTTGGATAAACGATTCAATAAAAACATACAAGGAACTGGATGTTTTTTTAAATGAAATATGCAATGATAAAAAGGTAGTTTTAATAATAGATGAAACCGACAAAACATCAAATAATCTAATATTTTTACGATTTATAGGAATGCTAAGGGACAAATATTTGGAAAGAGACAAGCCAAAGAGAGCCACCTTCCAAAGCGTTATTTTGGCAGGCGTTTACGACATTAAAAATCTTAAACTAAAGATGGTTCAAGCTGGAACACATCAACTTCAAGACGGAGAAAAACGCATAAACTCCCCTTGGAACATAGCTATTGATTTTGAAGTTGATATGTCTTTTTCTGTACAAGAAATAACCACTATGCTTGCAGAATATGAAAATGACCACAAAACGGGAATGGATATAGATGTAATAGCAAAAGAAATTAGAGCTTATACTAGCGGCTATCCTTATTTGGTTTCACGCCTTTGCCAAAAAATAGATGAAAAATTGGACAAAGATTGGACACTAATTGGATTGCAGAAATCTATAAGATTAATTTTAATTGAGCAAAGCACATTGTTTGACGATTTGTTTAAAAATGTGAAAAGCAATTCTGAACTGCGGGATTTGCTCTATAGTATTTTGATAAATGGAAAGTCATTTTCCTTCAATTCGGATAATTCTGGAATGGAACTTGGGCTTTTGTTTGGAATTTTAGCACAGAAAAATGAAAAAATAGTTATACACAACCGCATATTTGAAATAAGAATAACCAACTATTTTGCCACGGAAAGGGAGATAAGCGAGAGCAAATTGGGAATGAGAACCTCGGTTTCCAGCGCAGTTTCTGAAAATAAACTGGATATGGCTTTGCTTATAGAAAAATTCGCAAAGCATTACTATGAAATTTACCACCACAGAGATATAGATTTTTTGGAAAGGGAATGCAGGTTGCTTTTCATAACTTTTTTAAGACCCTTCATAAATGGGGTTGGGTTTTATCATTTGGAAAGCGAAACGAGAGACGGCGAGAGAACGGATGTGATAGTGGACTACAATTCTGAGCAATTTATAGTAGAGCTGAAATTGTGGTATGGCGAGGCATCGCACGAAAAGGCTTTGGAACAGCTTGCAGGTTATTTAGATAGCAAAAACAGAGATACAGGGTATATGCTGACTTTTGATTTTAGGAAAGAAGACAATATAGGCAAGTCGCAGGCTAAATGGGTGGAACATAAGGGCAAGCGTATTTTTGATTGCATGGCAGGGATTTGAAATATGCAAAATATAAAAGTAAGCATAATAATTCCGGTGTACAATACGGCAGATTATTTGAATCGCTGTCTTGATTCTTGCGTGAATCAAACATTGAAGGAAATTGAAGTAATTGTTGTGAACGATTGCTCGCCAGACCCGCGTGATGGCGAAATAATGAGAGAGTATGAGAAAAATTTTCCAAACAAAGTGCGGTGTATATGGCACAAGGAAAATTTGCGACAAGGCGGTGCGCGGAACACAGGAATACGCGCGGCGTGCGGTGAATTTTTATATTTCGCTGATAGTGATGATTATTTAGATTTAAAATCATGCGAAAAAATGTACAATGCAATTATTGCAGAAAATGCTGATATGGCTACGTGCGATTGTAATTATGTAGATGATAAGATTGTTATTGAAAATTGGTCATACTCAGGCAGAATTAATGGTAAATTTGAATCGTCTGATTTATGTAGCAGGATAAAAGATATAAATATGAATACTATTTGGCTTATTATGATAAGAAAGTCAGTTATCCAAAATAACAATTTATACTTTCCAGAACATACTATATCTGATGATTATGTAAGTGTTTTATGGTTTTTAGCGAGCCCTAAAATAGTGCGATTAAACGAAGCTTTGTACTATTATGTTAAGCGTCAAAATTCTATTTCGCTTAGTTATAATATGCAATCTCACGTATTAATTATCAAAACATTTGAATATATTTTAAGTTCTGATTATTTCAATAGTTTAGATATTCCTGCAAAAAAAATGGTATTTATTTATTTATTCAAAAATGTTATAAATCATTGTTATGCAGTTTGCATAAAATATCCTGCTGAATTTGTGAACTTCTGCAATAGTATTTTGGCTCTTTTTAAAATATATAAGGTCAACTATGATGACAACGTATATGCACAACAGGAAAATGGTATATGGGTTAGAGATATACTTTGTTTCATTGAATTAAATATTGGCTTACCCGATTTATATTTTGAATTTCTTGCATTTTGGAATACATATTACACAAAACAACAAATACAGCAAGATAAAGTTATGCAATTGAAAAAGTTACGTAGTTGTATTTTTTCATATATAGGCAAGCGTTTAACTCTATGGGGGTGCGGATATTTTGGGAAGCAAAATGCAGAAAATATGAGCATTATGGGTATTAAATTTGAGATTACAGATACCAATGCAAAAAATCACGGCGAAAGCATTGCAAATTCTGTTGTTAAACCCTGGGATGAATTAAAAGATTGCACAGATGTTGTGCTTGTGTCAGCTAAAGGAATATTTTATGAAGTTAATGCTAGATTGTCAAAAGAATGCCCTGATATTAAGGTTGTTGATTTGATGGAAATAGATGATTTATATGGAAGGATACCACATTCAGTTAGAATAGAAGCATCCACATTATGCCAATTAAATTGTAAAACTTGCTATATGAGAAAATCTGATTCTGGTGTTGTGGGAAAAGGATATTTGAAATATGATGATTTTAAAAAATTTATATTAGCACACAAATTTATCACAAAAATAGAATTATCGAATAGCGGTGAAATTTTTTTGAATCCAGATTTAGTTGATATATTAAAATGTGCTTTTGAAAATAAAGTAGAGTTGACTGCGAATAATGGGGTTAATTTTAATACGGCTTCTGCTGAAATCATTGAAGCTTTAGTAGTGTATAATTTCATATCTATGACAATTTCAATAGATGGAGCATCTCAAGAAGTTTATTCTAAATACAGAATAAATGGTAATTTCGATAATGTTATAAACAATATAAAAAAACTGAATCATTTCAAAAATAAATATAATAGTGAATATCCAAAATTAATTTGGCAATACATAATAATGGAGCATAATGAAAATGATGTATCAAAAGCCAAAGAGATGGCTAAGGAATTAGGCATGGAATTTTATTATAAATTAACGTGGGATAGCGACTATACTCCTAAAAATGTTGATATGTTAAAGAAAGAAACCGGGCTACAGTATTTGGCTAGAAAAGAAATGTTAAAAGACGGAAAAATAGCTTATCATCTATGTTATCAATTATGGGAATCACCACAAATAAATTATGATGGGCGATTACTGGGGTGTTGTAATGTTTATCTTGACGATTTTGGTGCAAATGTTTTTGAAATTGGTCTTGAGAAAGCTATTAATTCTGCAAATTATATTACCGCCAAAAAAATGCTTAAAGGTGAAATAGATATTCCCAAAGACATAAAAAATATACCTTGCATTAATTGTCCAACATTTATAACAATGAAAAAAGAGGGCATTTTTATTCATTCAAGGGTTTAGAGGATAACGTCACAATGGTGTGAAGTTTTCTATATTAATATTGTTTTTAACAAGAGGTTTACGTGCCAACAAATGTCCATTTTGATTGCCTAAATGCAAATGAAACAAAAATTGCATTAACTCTTAACGAATTGCAAAATTCTGGGTTTAAAATTTGTATCTTTGGAACTGGGCAAATAGGCAAAGCCGGATTTGAGTTTTTGAAGAAAAAATGCTTCACAAACATAGATTGCTTTTGCGATAATTCTCCCGATAAACACGGAACTAAAATTTATGATCTTCCAATAATTTCTCCAAAAGAACTGGCGAAAAGTAAAAATAAGACTGTGTGTGTTGTTTTTGACCAAACAAGCCATATAGAGATAAAAAAACAAATTGTAAATATGGGCGTAGCGCATTTAGTACCAATTGATTTGGCAAAACCAGAGATAAATAATATAGATAAGATAAGTAGAGATATGGAATATATTAAAATGATTCTTTTATTGCAGAATTTTGCGCCTCAGTTGCTTAAAGAAATGTACTCGGGCTTTAATATAAACAAAGACATTGCAACCAAGGCTGCTCCGTTTGCTTTTTGGGGTTTGCGTCAGATGGATAATGCATCTATATATAAGTTATTGATTCTCTTAACAAGCGGCATAGGAATTTCTCCTAAAATTGCGTTTAATATTATTCAAGAAGTTTCAAAAAATTCTGCCTTCAAAGAAATGGCATTTAATCCTATGTTGCATATTGCATACAGGCTTCCCGAAGATGAAAACATTAGCAAGTCTGTAGAAAATCTTTACGATGAATTATATGGCGGTGGCATAAATATGAGCTATGTATCTTATTTATTATGGCAAAATAAAGAACAGCAAGCATTATCAATTTTACAAAAAAATATAAAAAATTTAGATGAAAATGCGATATGTAGCTGGCTTTCAATAGCAGAGTTTGTATATAGAGCTAAAATAATGAAAGGGAAAAGGTTAGAATCTTTGGCAAAAGTATTTTGTGCTATCAAAAATAACGTAAAAAATGACATTGTGAAAAAACTCGTAGCAAGAAAAAGCATAGCAGTTGTTGGCAATGGACCACAAGAATTAGGGAGAAAAAGCGGCACAAGAATAGATTCTTATGATATAGTTATTCGATTTAATAATTTTAACACGAACAAACAATTTGCTATTGATTATGGCAAAAAAACGGATGTGCATGTTTTTTCTACAGCTGGGCGCACAATACTAAATTGGAGCAAAGAAATTAAAATTTTTGCTATATCACAAAGCTTATACGAATATATGTATCCACAGAACTTACAAAACGACCTCGTTCAGGCTCCTTTAGATAAACTTACGCTTATTGGAATAAATGATGTTATGAGTGGAATCTATAAAGATTACTGCATTGGAGGTCCCAGCAGCGGAGCAAGAACTATATATTATCTGAAAAAAATATTGAAAGCTAATTTGCACAAAAAAGATATTTTTGGAATGGCTTTAAGTAGCGGTAAAGTGGAAAATGGAGAATATCATAATGCACTCGGGCCAATTATTTATAGAGAACTTTGTTTTGAAACTGGTTGGGATAATATGTATGCGGAATTTGAAATGTATAAACATTTGTTCAGGGATGATTCATAACATTTATGGAGTTATTTATTTACTATATTTAAAATGGAGTTTTATGAAGATTCAAATAGGTTCCAATTTTATAGGCGACACAGAGCCAGTTTATTTAATTGCCGAAATAGGTATTAACCATAACGGGGATTTGCAAATCGCAAAAAAACTCATTGATGCTACATGGGCAACTAGTTGGAACTGTGCAAAATTTCAAAAAAGAACTCCAGATATCTGTGTTCCTGAACGTCAAAAAATGCAAATGAGACAAACCCCTTGGGGCGAAATGACATATCTTGCCTACAAACACAAAATTGAATTTCAAAAAACGGAATACGATTATATAGACAAATATACCAAAGAAAAACCTCTTGACTGGACAGCTTCGGTGTGGGATTTGCCGTCTTTGGAATTTTTAATGAATTACGATGTTCCGTTTATTAAAATTCCATCTGCAAAAATCACGGATAAGGAACTTGTGGAGCAAGCCGCCAAAGCAGGTAAACCGCTTTTTATATCTTCTGGCATGACTACAATAGAAGAAATTGATGATACGATAAATATTGTAGAAAAGCATCTTTCAAAAAATTATGTGTTGTTTCATTGTAATTCAACTTATCCGGCAAAATTAGATGAATTGAATATGCAAATGATTACCACATTAAAACAACGGTATAATTGCCTTGTTGGATACAGCGGACATGAATATGAAATTATGCCAACAACTTTGGCACCTGTTTATGGGGCGTGTGTAATTGAGCGGCATATAACACTCAGCCATGATATGTGGGGAACAGACCATAAAGCAAGTATTGAAATCAGGGGTATGGATTTTCTGGCAAAACGTATTCATTCTGTGAAATCCATCGCGGGCAATGGGATAAAAACTATCTCAGCCAGCGAAGAAAAAATTCGTGAGAAATTGAGAGGATAATGATAATAGCTTTTATTCCTGCTCGTGGCGGTAGCAAATCCATACCGAATAAAAACATAAAACCGCTATGCGGAAAACCGCTTCTTTATTGGAGCATTACGGCACTAGAAAATACAACTTGCGTTGATGAAATAATAGTCGCTACTGACTCTGAAGAAATAGCCAAAACCATTGCAGACTTTAATTTTTCAAAAACAAAAGTCTATAAAAGAAAACCAGAAAATGCTACAGATACAGCTTCAACCGAAAGTGTTATGTTGGAATATATTGAGCAAAGCAATTTACATAATAGCGATATTTTTATGTTAGTTCAAGCTACATCGCCATTGACTCAAACGAAACATTTTGAAGAAGCTTTGGAATTGTACAGAAAAAATAAATTTGATTCGCTTTTGTCATGTGTGCGCAATTATAGATTTTTTTGGAATGAAAATGGAACAAGCGAAAACTATGATTACAAGAACCGCCCTAGGCGGCAAGATTTCAAAGGTCAGTTAATGGAAAACGGTGCGTTTTACATAAATACTGTTGAAGGGATAAAAAAATCGCAAAACCGCTTATGTGGCAAAATTGGAATTTATGAAATGCCAGAATATACTGCAACAGAATTAGATAATCTAAGCGACTGGATTATTTTGGAGGCGTTTATGAAGGAGAGGTTATGATTGATGGCATAAAAAAGAAACAAAATATCCAGACAAACAATAAATTTTTAGCTGATATTATCAGGATAATTTCTCAAGCAAAGACAAATGCTATCCGTAGCGTTGATTTTGAACGGGTAATTATGTACTGGAAGCTAGGTGAAAGAATTTTCGTGGAAGAACAACAAGGTAAAAAACGAGCCGAATATGGAACTTACCTGCTCAAGAACTTAGCAGAGAAATTGGAACCGCAATTTGGAAATGGGTTTTCTTATAGGCAATTGGCTTTTTGCAGGCAATTCTACAGAACCTATCCAATTGTGACCGCAGTGCGTTCACAATTCAATTGGATACAATATCGCTTACTTATTCAAATAAAAGACCATGAAAAACGAGAATATTATGAACTTGAGACCTTGCATAATTCTTGGAATGGTAGAGAACTGGAAAGGCAAATAAACTCTAATTTGTATGAGCGGTTATTATTAAGCAATGATAAAAAGTCAGTTCTTGCAGTTGCTCGCAAGGAAAGAATACCTGAGAGTCCTAATGAAATAATAAAAGAACCTGTGATTTTAGAATTTTTGGGATTGAAAAAAGAAAGTGCGTATTATGAAAAAGATTTAGAAAGTGCTATAATCAGTAATTTACAGGAATTTTTGCTTGAATTAGGTAATGGATTTTCCTTTGTCGCTAGACAAAAAAGAATTTTATTGGAAGACGATGAATTTTTTATAGACTTGGTCTTTTACAATCGCTTGTTGAAATGCTTTGTGGTTATTGACATAAAAACTCAAAAAATAACTCATCAAGATTTAGGGCAAATACAAATGTACGTGAATTACTACGACAGAGAGATAAAGCTACAAGAAGAAAATCCGACTATCGGTATTCTCTTATGTGCAAACAAAAATGATGCTGTAGTCAAATATTCTCTTCCTAAATGCAATAAAACCATAATGGCGAAACAGTATAAATTATATCTGCCAAGTGAATTGGAACTTTTAAAAGAACTTAAAAAAGAATTGAGAAATGTCAAATCTAAATGATATTCCTTGAGCTTATAGGTATAGGTTCGGATATAGGAAGCTATTGGATTATTTTTATATTAATAACTTATTTTTTCCTCAAATATGTCCACAATTTATCTCTTAAATCATGTAGGTCCTTATCGGAGAAAACTTTACTAGAAAAATGAGGATGATGTATTATATTTTTTCTATGAATATTAAAACCTCCTAACCTATTAATTATTTTTTCTACGCTTTCGGGAATACATATAATATTTTCCAATTTAAATATTTTTCGTATTCTTTCTAAATGCTTTTTATTTTTAGCGGAGTTCAACATATCATCAAATATATCCTCATTTACGTTACTTGCTCTTGAACGTCCATACGTGCATATACTTAATAATTCCAAGAAGCATATCTTTTCCGCATCTTTAGGCAAAAAACCTAATTTGCGAAATTGCGTATGATACTTTTTTCCATCCCCTTTATAAGTATTTTTAAAATACCTTTCTCCATCCCATTCATAAATATCTTTTAGCATAGGTGTATGAACCCCATTGTCTTTCCAATACTTAACGCCATCTTCTAAATAATCTATAGTTTCTTTAAGAAATAACGGTTGTTCTTCCTTAATATCTTTAGCCCAATTTGCATCAATGCCTAAAAATATTATTTCTGCGTCTTCTGGTTTTTGAATTTGATATGGCTTTTTAGAAAATACTTGTTGTAGTTTCTTAGAGGAATGTTTCCCAAATGATGGGGCGGTCGTCTTTTCCATATTGCTCTCCTTGCCCTTTTGGGCTGTTAAGGTGGTTGTTAATCTTTTATGCTGTGGACATTATATAAATCATAATAATGGTCACAAGCATACTAAGTAATATAAAAATATGGACTAAAAATTGCTTTCGCGGGACAGCCACCTATAGCAGCTATTAGAAATTATTTTTTTGTAATATTTCTATATTGATAACTCAAAAGGTATTAAATTTGAGGTTATTAAAATGAATAGGGAAAATATGAAAAATCCTGTTTCAATACTACTGGAATTAACAACTCGTTGCAACAATGCTTGTGTTTTTTGCAAACATAAAGAAATGAAATCTCCTATTGGCGATATGTCATTGGATTTAGGTAAAAAAATTTTGCAGGATGCCTACAATATGGGTGTGAGAACCGTTGGTATGCATACTATTGGAGAAATATTTCTATGCAAGAATTTTGCAAAACATATTGCCAATGCAAAACAAATTGGTTTTGATTATATTTACGCAACCTCCAATGGAATTTTAGCAACAAGAGAAAATTTAGAAAATGCCATAAAAGCTGGATTAGATAGTATAAAATTTTCAATAGATGCAGGAACAAACAAAACTCATGCTTTAATTCATTATGGCAAAGATAATGTTGGGGTAGGGGATGGATTTGGAAGATTTGACAAAGTTTTAAATAATTTAAAAATATGTTTTGACCTTAAAGAGAAATTAAACAAAAAGATGAAAATTATCGTTGGCTATGTACTTATTAAACAAAATGAACAGGAATTAGAGATTCTAAAGAAATTGGTTGAACCATACATAACAGAACAAATTATGGTTTACCCTGTGGTAGTTTTTGGGGCTGGTTCTTCTTTGAAAGAATACATAAATCCTTGCCTTGAAATGATTCCAACAGGATATGCGTTGCAAAAGACGGTACCTTGTTCAATGGTTTTTGATAGGATTCATGTAACTCACGATGGTTATTTAACCGCTTGTTGTCAAGATTTTGACAGGGAATTGCTAATAGCAAATTTAAACGAGGTTTCTTTAAAAGAAGCTTGGATTAGCAAAAGAGCTGTTGAAATAAGAGAAAAACATGCTAATAAAAATGTAGAGGATTTAATTTGCAATAATTGTTTTCGTTGCGTATGATAGTTCTTTTATAACTATCTAGACCCCAACCTCTGCGAGTTGAGGAGATAAGAAAAATAGTGCCGAAGGCGACTTTTAGGAAATTTTGAACATTCGTTTAGTTTACTATATTTCAACAATGGAATTTATCCTCTATAGCAAGCAATGTGTGATATGAAAAAGAAAACAAAATATCCAGACAAACAATAAATTTTTAGCTGATATTATCAGGATAATTTCGCAAGCAAAGACAAATGTACGTGAATTACTACGACAGAGAGATAAAGCTACAAGAAGAAAATCCTACCATAGGTATTCTCTTATGCGCTAACAAAAATGATGCTGTAGTAAAATATTCGCTTCCCAAATGCAATAAAATCATAATGGCGAAACAGTATAAATTATATTTGCCAAGCGAATTGGAACTTTTAAAGGAACTTAAAAAAGAATTGAGAAATATCAAATCTAAATGGTATTCCTTGAGCTTATAGGTATAGGTTCGGATAGAGGAAGCTATTGGATTGGTTTGTTATATTTCTATATTAATAACTCAAAAGATGTTAAATTTGAGGTTATTAATGCAGACTCTTAAAAAAATAAAATCCATTGTAATAGAAAACACTTCATTATGCGGAGCCAAATGTATAATGTGCCCTAGGGGTAAAATAAAATACTATTATGGCGAAATGTCAATGAAACTTTATAAAAAAGCGATTTTTGAAGCCGTAGAATTAGGTGTTATAAATTTTGGATTTTGCGCATTAGGTGATCCTCTTATGGATACTAAATTTGAAGAAAGACTTATTCACATAAAAGAAAATTATCCTTATGCTAAAATTGGGGTTACAACAACAGGGCATTTGCTAAATTCTAAAAGTATGGACTTGATATGTAAATATGTAGATAAATTTAAAATAAGTAACTACGGATTTTCAAAAAAAACATACGAAAGTGTTCATGGCGGTGTTTTAAAATATGAAGATGTTTTTAGGAACATTGATGACTATTTAAATCGTAGCGACAGGCCTTACACAACACTTTGTTTTTTAGATTTGCTCATAAATCACGATGAATTAGAAGCTTGGAAATCATATTATGAACCTAAAACAGATCAAATTGACATTTGGAGTCCACATAACTGGGCAGGTTTAAAGGGGGATGCTCCGCAAAGTACAAATATAAAACCATGTCACAGGGCATTGGAATTAGATAATTTAATTATAAGAGCAAACGGTATGGTATCCTTGTGCTGTTTTAGCGTGGATAATGGGCTTATACTTGGCAATATGGAATCGGAATCATTATCACAAATTATAAGTAACGATAAAGTCGCTGAAATACAAAATATTCACAAAAATAACCAAGTTTTAAAGAGTAACTTGCCATGCAGAACTTGTGACCAAATACACGATAGATCAAATGCATTGCTTTATACCAATGATAAAACGATGAAGGTTGGTAAGTATTCTCTTTTTCACGAATGATTTTTCCCTTGTATACTCATTAAATCAAAACATCGGCTGCAATGCGGTATTTTTTCAAATTCATGCTCCCGTAATATTTTGCGATATTTATTTGCAATATCATTGTGGAATATATTATATAGACTATCTAATTTTATATCCCCTATTATCATTTTACGATTATAATCCAAACAGCATGCCGTTATTTGCCCGTCCCAATCTATTGAAACTTTTCCAAAAATTTCAGGACAGTTTTTATACCGTTCCTCAATCATGCTTTCCTTGTTTTTGAGTTCTGACAAAAGTTCCTTTTGGCTTTTATTTAGTTTTGTTTTCTCTACTTCAATGTGTTCCAACTTAGTTTTCCCAGCGGTTACTAAATCACATTCCGGACCAATCTCGTCCTTAAATCTTTTTATTTCATCATCGGTTTCATAAGTGGTAGTGGTTGAAACGTGGATATACGGTAACATCCGTTCTCCACGAATCCTATGCGTCGTTTTTATATTTTCTACCAATTTTCTAAAACTTGAATCCTGCCGCATTTCCTGATATGATTTTTCATCAACTCCTTGAAAAGAGAATTTTATACTGTCCAAGCCACAATTTATCAAATCTTCGATAAAATATTCATTGAGTAATTGCCCATTAGTGTTTAAATGCAATAAATGCCCATCCTTTTTAGCCATTGTTAAAAACTTAATTATCTTTGGGTGCAAGGTCGGTTCTCCCCAGCGACTGAATCGCAACCCGATTTTTTCCCCTTTTATGTCACTAATTATTTTTGAAAAAATTTCATCGGTCATAAAGCCTTTATTTCTTAGGGAAACACCAGTTCCTGTAGGACAAAACAAACAATGGAGATTGCAATTATTTGTCAGTTCTACGTCTATACAAATAGGAAAATTGAAATCTCCGTCATTACCGTTCAGTTGCCCATAAATTTCATTAAATGGATTTTTTCTCATATTTGTGAAATATAGAAAATATGGACAATTGGATGAATATATTTCTATACTAAGATAATAATATGATTTATTTTAGCGAGATTTAATGATTAACTTGAACTATTATATGTGTTTCTGAACAAAAATGCGCTTTGTCAATGACCATTTGCAAAGTGTCAGTATTTTCTTGAAATAAATTATGTATGCGTTCTATTAATTCTTTATTCGCATTATTATGAGTCAAAGTAACAACCAATGACCTATATAAATCCATAATGTCAGTTCCAAAATCCCATGCTGCAATTTTTACAAAATTATAGTGCGAATACATCCATTCTAATGATTCTCTGCTAAATAGATGAGTATGCCCTGAACCTAAATGGCGATTAAAAACATTAGGAAAAGCAATTTCAATAATGCATGATAAAGAAAACATTGGAACGCAAAAAAATAGATATTTAATATTTTTATTTATTTTTATCGCATTTAAAATTTCATTTAAGTTATAAATATGTTCTAATACACCAATAAAAGAAACTACATCACAATCAGCAGTAGATATTATATTCAAAATATTTTCAGGCTCTATAGTTTTCAACAGTCTATTTTTATCTTTCTCGCCCGTAATGAATTCAAGCATTTTATTGCCATAAATAACTTGAGAATCAGAAACTTCAATTCCATTTACAAGTAAATCGTTCTTTTTTAAAGCACTAACCATATATCCAGAGCCAGCCCCAACATCTAAATATTTATATGATTTATATTCAATATTTAATGAATCAAACGTATTAGTCAAAAAATGTACTTTAGGAATATAGATACTATCTACTCTTTTTATATACTCATTTATGTTAGGTTCTTTGTATTGTTCTCCATATTTAGCACCAATATACATGGCATCGGTAAAAATATGATCATCTATATATTTTCCATTTATATGACCACAGCAGTTGCATAAATAATACTCTAAATTATGACTGGTAAAATAAATTTCAGAAGGTAAAGGCATATTGCATAGTTTGCAATGTAATCTTCTTGGACGTTCAGAATATAATTTAGCTATATCATTATTATTTAACAAAAGGTTATCATTATTTTTAAAAAAATTTTGTTTAATTGCTAATATGTCTGCCATAGATTTGCCATATTTCTGTATCATTTTATGCTCCTATAGTTATATCTATCTTCTTAAGGAATAAGATAGAAATAAATTAGTTATAGCCTTGGGTGGTGGCCTTGCCTCGGTGCAAAACCAGAGGAAGCCTGTCCTAGCTTTAATTTGCCTAGAGATGAGAATAAAATATATTCATACCAAAAAATCACAATGGATATAATAGAGCAATGTGCACCTGATTTAAAAAATATTTCCTAACTGTTCGGCTACGATTTTTTTAAATCCCTGCCATTTGATTTAGCATCTCAATTCTCTTTTTAAGCGAAAATAGCAATGTATCTATTCTCATTTTATCCATATATTTTGAAGGCTTGTAAATTTCTTTAAATTCATCGTCAATATCATTCAAAGCATCAAAATTTATCCAGCCAAAAGAATTCACAAGTTTAATCTGCTCTGAAAAATAAGTTTTAAAAGGCTTACATTTAATATCTTCGTCATATCGGATATTATGCGTAAATTCATTATGCCACATAGAAGTTCCGCAATCAAAGATGGGCGATGCTCCCTGCCATTCAAGCGTATTGGCACTCCGAATTGCCCCAAAATTGCCAAAATGCCTATCGGTATTTGCTATTAAAAAATCTATGACAAGTATTTTATCCACATATTCTCGCATATTTGGAATACCAAGGATTTCGCAAGTATTTAGAAAATGTTCATAAATTGAAATATGATTTTGCCGTTTTTTGCCTGCTGAAAAAATATGCCAAGCACTTACCAGCTCCGTTTCAGTAGTTATAAAATTTTCGCATAAGCTCATCGGAAAATCATCTATCTCAGTCAGCGTGTAATTCACATGAGAAATGTTCAACCTACGCATTAGCATACTCGCCAAAACTTCGTTGAGCGGTTCTTGTTGAGCTGGATTGCTGCCGCCTTTCAATAAAATTCTTTTTTTGTCTATAATAATCCATTTCTTTTTCTGCCATCCATCGGATGTATTGTCTGGAGAAAACAAGTCTATTTCGCCGTTTGGCGTTTTGCCAAATAGTGCATTTCCAACATCTTCTGAAAATGTATTCTCAAAAAAATTAATGCGTTCCCATTCAAGAGGTTTCTGTGGATTGTTTATCCAATATTGGTCACTAAGTCCAAGTCCCAAACATTTTTCAAGAAGCACTTTAGTGGAAGATATATTCATAGCTTCCAAAGCCTCCCTTATTCCGCTTCTGCTTGCAGGTATGGAACGCCCAAGCCACCAGTCATTTACTCCAAAGCCTATAGGAATATGCTCTATGCTATGGAGTTTTGGAATGCTCAATATATTCGCCGTTTCCGAGTCTATTTCAACATCGGCAACTGGAATTCTTTTGTGCATTAAGGTATAGAGCATTGAAGTAATATATAAATTCAATTTGGTTGCCAAGAAAGAATTTTTGTGGAAGAACAACAGGGTAAAAAACGGGTTGAATATGGAACCTACCAGCTCAGGAACTTAGCAAAGAAATTGGAACCGAAATTTGGAAGAGGAGTTAGCGAGGGCAAGGCAATTTAATTGGGTACATTTTTCTACATTACCCATTATGCAGCAACAAAAGCATAACAATGCAAGCAAGGCGTATTGGCTTTCTTTTGTTTACGAATTGTATAAGGGGAATTAGAATCCAAATGCTTAATTGAGCGTGTTAGAGCAAACAAATTCCCACACCGGTTTAATCTCAATTTTCTTTCCATTGCGAATATAGGTGTCTTTTTGATTAAAAGTAAGAATAATTCCGTTGTTGCTGCCAAAGAAATTCAAAGCTTCATTCAAGCCATTTTTTTCTCGTGCTGAATTTTCTGGACTAAGTTCGTAACACACCTGAACTGCCAATTCAAATTTGTTGTTTTTGAAAACAACAAAATCGCATTCCCCTTGCTTTTCCTGAAAATAAAATAATTCCTTTCCTTGCCGTCTGAAATGCCAATAAACTAGATTTTCAAGCAAATGCCCTTTGTTTGGAGAAAATGATTGCGAGGCAACCGATAAAATGCCTGGGTCTATAACGAATATTTTTTTAGGATTTATTGCCTGCGCCTTTGATGAATAACTGAATTTAGGCATAAAATTTATCAGATAGCAATCTTCCAAAAAAGAGAAGTATTCCAAAATTGTGGTTGAACTCTGAATTCCCAGCGGTTGCAATAATTTTCTTGCCGAAACTAAACTTCCGGCATTGGAAACCAAATAAGCAGAAAGCCGTTTCAAAGAAAGAACATTTCTTATTCCGTGCCGAACAGCTATATCTCTATTGAGTATATCAGAAAACAACGCTGCTAAAATATCGGAATTACCTGTTTTCACAACTTCAGGAAACCCCCCTATTTCTGTGTATTTTTGCCACGAACCTGCGCTTGCCTTAAACATATTGAACAATAGAAATTCTGCGTATGAAAATGGGAATAATTCTTTTGAGATATGCCGCCCTGTGAGCTTCGTTCCCAGCTCCCTACTGAGCATAGAAGCATTTGAGCCAGTTATCACAATTCTATAGTTTTCGTCAAGTTTTTGGCGAACATACCGTTCCCATCCGTTTATAATTTGAATTTCATCGAAAAACAAATTTTCAACATTCATTTTCAATATTATGGTATCCAACAATTGAAAATCTGCCAATTCAAAACCAAACAGGCGTGGGTCCTCGAAGTTCAAATACAGGGAGTTTTTATGTTTTTGCTTTAACATTTGCAAAAGCAATGTGCTTTTGCCACAACGTCGAATGCCCGAAATTATCAAGGCGTGAGAGGTCAAATTAGGCAATACGGGAAGCAATTCTCTTTTTAAGCTCTCTGAACCAGCCTGTAGTTTGCCTTTTTGAATTTCTATAACCTGGCGAATGGTTTCTTGTTGTATCATAATAGCAAATATAGAAAAATCTGTCCATTAGTAATGGTTAATAATGTCCATTAGCAATGGGCACAAATAGGTAGCGTGTTAGTGCAGACAAGGGTTGGTATTGGAGGGTTATTTCTATATTTCTACAAATGCTGAAAAAGAAAATATTCATAAGTAGTGTGCAAAGCGAATTTAAAGCTCAAAGACTGGCTTTGTACGAATATATTCTTTCTGACCAATTGTTAAGAAAATATTTTGAACCATTTTTATTTGAACTTATACCCGCTACTGATAGAAAACCAAATGACGTATATTTAAAGGAAGTTGAACGTAGCGACATATATCTTGGGCTTTTAGGTCGGGAATATGGGGGTGTTAAAAAAGGTCTTTCTCCTACAGAAATGGAATATGACTGTGCTTCCAAACGTTTTAAAACCCGCTTACTGTTTTTAACAAATCACAAAGACGAGGAGAGAGAAGCAAAAGAGCGCAAATTTATAACAAAAGTGCAAAAGGAAGTCATAAGAAGAAGATTTTCAAGTATCGATGAACTTAAAATTGCCGTTTATGCCGCACTTGTTAAGTATATGGAAACAATGGAATTTTTGAGAGCCTTGCCTTTTGATGCTGACTTTTGCCCAAATGCTTCATGGAAAGACATAGATAGAAAAAAAGTAAATACTTTTATAAATCTTGCCCGGTCAAAAAGAGGTTTGCCTCTAACTTTATCTGATAATTTAAATAAAATTTTCACGCATTTGCATTTGATAGATGGAAAAAAACGCTTAGTTAATGCGGCTTTGCTTTTATTTGGAAAAGAACCTCAAAAATTTTTTATAACATCTGAAATTCGTTGTGTGCATTTTTACGGCAGTCGTGTGGAAAAACCTATTCGCTCTTATAAGGTTTTGAAGGGAAATGTTTTTGAGCTTATAGATCAATCAGTTGAGTTTATTTTGCAAAAATTAGATTATTCCATAGGAACAAGAACCGAACATATTTCTATTCCAGGCAGGTATGAAATACCTAAAGAAATAGTCACAGAAGCTGTTGTGAATGCTGTGGCACACCGCGATTACACGAGTAATGCCAGTATTCAAATAATGCTGTTTTCAGATCGTTTGGAAATATGGAATCCAGGCTCATTGCCAATTGGCTGGTCAGTTGAAAATTTAAAGCAAGTTCATCCTTCCATTCCTGCGAATCCGCTTTTAGCCGAACCAATGTATTTGGCAGGCTACATTGAGCGAATAGGAACTGGAACTTCTGATATGGAAAAATGGTCTAAAGAAAATGGTTTGCCCGCGCCAATATTTAAACAGGAAGACGACTTTCGCGTTGTTTTATACAAAAATCTTAACTCCCAAGGTAAGGAGCTTAACTCCCAAGGTAAGGAGCTTAACTCCCAAGGTAAGGAGCTTAACTCCCAAGGTAAGGAGCTTAACTCCCAAGGTAAGGAGAGGAAACATATTTTCTTGCAAATGTTTGGCTTTAATAAAGTTCCGCAAAGAGCTAATGCTTCTCAAATTAAGGAATGGATACTTGCAATATGCAGTTCTGATTATGCAACATTAAAAGAATTATCGTTTATTTTGGAAAGAAATCAAGTATTTTTGCAGCAAAATTATATTTCTCCAATGTTAAATGAAGGATTACTTAAATTGAAATATCCTAGCAGTAAAAATAGTCCCAAGCAGGCATATATAAAAGCAGGGTAAATTATTTCGTCTATAACCTTGTCTAGAGTTTTATCTAAATTCCCACTATGCCCAACAATAAATTCGCAGTTTTAATCACTCTGAGCATAACCTCTTTCTTGGTTCCTTACATGGGTTCATCGCTCAATTTGGCACTCCCAGAACTTGCTCATGCTTTTAACTTAGATGCAAAAAAACTGGGTTGGGTAACTTCTGCTTTTTTAATAGCAACGGCTGCTTTTCAGGTTCCCTCTGCGAAAATTGCCGATTTGTTTGGCAGAAAAAAAATATTTTTGCTTGGAGTTGCGCTTTTTGGAGCATCTTCTGTTGCTTGCGCCGTAGCTTGGAATTTCGTTTCGCTAATTGTGTTCAGGGTATTTGCGGGGCTTGGCAGCGCAATGATTTTTGGCACTAATTTGGCAATATTGTCTTCTACCTACGAAGCGAGCGAGCGTGGCAAGGCAATGGGTTTTTTAACCTCGGTTGTTTATATGGCTCTTGCCGTTGGACCTTTTTTGGGTGGATTTTTAACGCATTACTTTGGCTGGGAAAGCGTATTTTACATACCTGGGGCAATTCTGGTAGTTCAAGCAATCACCGTACCTTTTTTTATTAAGAGCGAATGGGTAGAAGACAGCAGCAAGCATTTTGACAAAAGGGGTTCCTTAATTTTTGGTCTTTCTGTGTTCTGCCTTATTTTTGGATTTTCGGAATTCCCGAATATATATGCCTTTATTCTTGTGGTGGCAGGAATTTTGCTGTTGGTATTTTTTTACAATTACGAAAAGCACAGAGAAGAACCTATATTCAATGTGCGCTTATTCGGTGGCAACAAAGTTTTTACTTTGTCATCTCTTGCAACCCTTTTCAGTTATGCGGCAACAACTGCAACTTTTTTTATAATGAGTCTTTACTTGCAGTTTGTACGCGGCTTTGATGCCAGGGCTGCCGGGCTGGTTTTGGTTTCGTCTGCGGTGGTGCAGTCAATAGCAGCTCTTTTCTCCGGTAGGCTTGCAGATAAATTTGAACCATCCAAAATATCCATGTTTGGAATGATTTTAAACGCAGTTGGTTTGTTTGGGCTTGTTTTTGCAGGACTGGATAGTTCAATTATTTTCGTAATCGCAATGCTTTTGCTTTTAGGTCTTGGGATTGGCTTGTTCGGTGCCCCAAATACAAAGGTAATTATGGGTTCCGTGGAAAAAAAGCATATTAGCCAGGCATCTGCAACAGTAGGAACTATGAGGCTTTCTGGTCAGGCATTCAGCATGGGCATTGCTATGATGGCAATTTCTCTTTTCATAGGCGACACCCCAATAGTTCCAGAAAATTTCGCAAATTTCATGCAAAGCTGGAAATTCACATTTGTGTTATGCGCAGTTTTATGTGTTGTGGGTGCCTGTACTAGCAGGGCGTGTGTAAATCTAAAACATTCCCCGTAAACCTCTTAGCCAAATCCAACTCATGAGTTGATACCAAATGGATTTTGTTTTTCATTTCGGTTAAAAACTCAAAAAGTTTTATGCGGTGCTCATAGTCCAAAAATGCGGTGGGTTCATCCATAAGGAGGATTTTTGTGTCTTGGGCAAGTGCTTTGGCAAGCGCAACACGTTGTTTTTCGCCATCGCTCAAGCTACTCACTCTGCGTTTTGCAAAATGGGCAACCTCTGCCTGTTCCATTGCGTAATTTACTTTTTCCAAATCGCTTTTTTCCAATTTGCCAAAAGCATTTGTGTGCGGAATTCTGCCAAGAGCCACAAAATCAAAAACCTTTATATTGGTTTCGGCAGGGAACCTAGCTGGCACAAAAGCTATTAGCTTTGCCAAATCCATAGCGTTTATTGTTGAATAATCTTTTCCAAAAACAAAAATTGAACCTGCGAGCGGTTTTATTAGCCCTGCCATTGTTTTCAGCAGAGTGCTTTTTCCACTGCCGTTTGGACCAATTAAGCAAGTTAAACCGCTGGAAATTTCAAATGATAAATTTTCCACCAAAGGTTTTTTATAACCAACGGATAGTTTTTGGGTTTTAATTGCCATGAATTGCTTCTGCAAATTCTTTCATTAAATTTGCATCCATATTTTTTTCCCAAATTGTTCCGGTGACTATTATATTTGCCCCTGCCTTAACCCTTGCTTTTGCATCTTGGGGAGTTGTGATGCCTCCACCCGCTATTATGCTCAAGTTGGTTGCTTTGCGTGTCATAATTATATGTTCCAACGGAACAGGCTTGTCTGCGCCGCTGCCCGCTTCTAAATAAACCCATCTCATGCCCATTAACTCTGCGGCTATTGCATGAGCCATTGTTATCTTTGGTTTGTTAGAGGGAATTGCCCTGGTATTTGAAATATATTCCACCGCAGTTGCGGGTCCGCTGTTTATGAGTATATATGCAGTTGGGAGTGTTTCTAAACCAAGAGCCTTTACAATTAAGCCGCTTTTCAATTGTTCCTCTATTAAATATTGCGGATTTCTCCCACTCACAAGGCAAGTGAAAAGCATAGCATCAAATCCCTGAACAACTTGCGAGGCTCCACCCGGAAACAAAATCACCGGAATATTGATTATCTTTTTTAATTCCGCAATTTTTTTAGGCAAATTCACATTGCCCACCAAAGAACCTCCAACAAGAATTAAATCTGCTCCAGCCTCAAAAGCCATCTTCCCCGTTTCCAAAAAAACATCATTCTCCGCAGAATCCGGATCCAAAAGCACCGCAAACAGTGCTTTCTCTTTTATTTTCGCAAGTAAATTTTCTTCAACTGTCAAGTTTTCTTAAACACTCCATTATTTTCTGAATACCAAGAAACAAAAGCATTTGATGTAAGAGGCTTAGACATATAAAACCCTTGCCCCATATCACAGCCAACGCTGTTCAAATAATCATAGTCAGACATAGTTTCTATTCCTTCGGCTATGGTTTTAATATTTATTGTATGCGCTAGGTCCACTATGGCTTTCACAATTTCTTTTGACTGTTTGCTCGTTTCCAAATTGCGAACAAAAGACTGGTCAACTTTTAAAAAATCTATAGGAAGTTTTTGCAGGTATTGAAGCGATGAATATCCGGTGCCAAAATCGTCCAAAGCAATTTTGATGCTCGCATCGTGAAGGCGTTTAAGCCCATTCAGAACGTGCTGGAAATCTGTAATCAAGGACCCTTCGGTTATTTCAATTTCCAATTTTTCGGTATCTAATTTATTTTCTTGCAGCAAATTCAAAACCTTATTCACAAAATTTGGCTGCAGCAGATTATAGGTAGAAACATTAACGGCAATGTCCACATCTATGCCGCTTCTCTGCCATAGCTTTAATTGCAAAATAGCTTGCTTAATGACAAAATCGGTTATGTTTTCTATTAGAGTGCTTTGTTCAGCCTGAGGGATGAACATGCCAGGAGGCACAAAACCTTTAACGGGGTGGTTCCATCTTATGAGAGCTTCCACAGATTGAATTTTGCCTGTTGCTATATCTATTTTTGGTTGATAAACGAGATACATCCATCGGCTTCTTATTGCAAGGTCTATATCGCCCAAAAGGTCGGTTGCTTTTGAATATTTTGATTTTCGCACAAGACCGGAAGGGTTATACACAACCAAATCTTTCATCTGTTTCACCGCGATATCAACCGCTTCTTCTGCATAGTCAATTGGCTGTTCTCCAGCGTTTATTTCTGAAAAATCGGAAAATCGGTAAAGCCCTATATGCGAATCGCAATGCACAAAAAAACCATCGTGCAAAAAATTCTTTTTTGAGGCATTTATAATGCTGCCTTCAAATTTTTCTTTTGACTCCCTAGTTTCTTCTTCGGCTTTTTCAAAAAAGAATGATATTTGATTTGTGCCAAGCGAATAAGTTTCCATTTTAGAGGACATTCTCGTTGCAATATCTGCGTATCTGTCTTTGAATTGATAGAATATGCTTTTTAGCACGTTGTTTCCGAATATCTCGGTAAGTGTTTTGCTGTTAGACACGGTGACTATAACTATTGCAAAATGTCCGGTGCTTTGCGATTTTGAATTTTGCAAAAGTTTTTCGCAAAGAGCTTGCCTGTTTGGCAGTTGCGTGAAAAGGTCTGTGAAGTAGATTTTTTCTTTGTAAGTTGTAAAATTGATCAGAGAATTTCCCAAAATTCCGGTGGCATAAGCCACAGCAGCATAGCCAAAAGTTCTAAGTACCCAAAATGCAGATTCATCTTTGGTTAAATCCATTCCAAAGGGGCTAAAGCACATGGTTACCATTGTGGCAAAGAAAATCCCCGGCAATTCACCAAAAACAAAAGAGAATAAAATAATTGGTATAAGGCTCAGGTGTGAGAATTCTGGATTTTTGGAACTGATAATTAGAAAAAAAACGCAAAATTGTAAAATTACTATAAACGCTCCGACTTTTATTTTAGGGCGTTTATTTGCCAATATTAAATACTCTAACAATTTTTCTACAAACATTTTTCAAGCAATATAGAAAATTCTATATTGCCTTCACCAGTGGCATCAAAAAAAACCATTCAATATATCTGCGAAGAATGTGGGAGCATATTTCCGCATAAGGTTTCAAAATGCCCAGAATGTGGAGTTTCGGGTTTATTTGTGGTGGAAAAAACCTCCATGCCCCAAGGTGTGGCTATGTCTGAACCTATGCCAATATCTGAGGTGCCAACTAAACATTCAAAGAGATTAACCTCTGGTAATCAGGAATTTGACCGAACTCTTGGTGGCGGCATGGCGGCAGGTTCCCTTATATTGATAGGCGGTGACCCAGGCATTGGAAAATCAACTCTTGTTTTGCAAACGCTTTCAACAATAGCGGCAGCTGGTTGCCAAACTCTTTATGTAAGCGGCGAAGAAAGCGCAGCGCAGGTTAAGCTAAGGGCAGAGAGGCTTGGGACAGCTGGTAGCGATATGATGCTGTTTTGCGAAACATCGCTTGGAAAAATTTTGGAATGTGCAGAGAAAATAAAACCGCAGGTGATGGTTATAGATTCCATTCAAACGGTGTACAGCGAAGACTTGCCCGGCACGCCGGGCAGCGTTTCGCAACTCAGGGAATGTGCGCTAAAGCTGATGGTTTACGCAAAGAACAGCGGAACCATAACTATGTTGGTTGGTCATGTTACAAAAGACGGTCAAATAGCGGGTCCGAGAATTTTGGAGCACATGGTGGATACCGTTGCATATTTTGAAGGCGATAAAAAAGGACAATACCGAATTTTGAGAACAGTTAAAAACCGTTTTGGCGCAACAGACGAAATAGGTGTTTTTGAAATGACCTCGCTTGGGCTTATTCCCGTGCAAAATCCTTCAAAAGTATTTTTGCAAGAAGGGGAGCTTTCCCCCGGTAGCGCAGTTAGCTGCACCATAGAAGGCAGCCGCGCAATGCTATTTGAAATTCAGGCTTTGGTTGGCAAAACAAGCTATGCCATGCCCCAAAGGGTTTCCGCTGGAGTTGAGGCAAAAAAACTTACAATTATACTTGCGCTTTTGGAGAGATTTGCAAAACTTCAGGTGAGCAATTCAGATGTTTTTGTTTCTGTTGTGGGCGGTTTAAAATTAGAAGACCCCGGCATAGATTTGCCTCTTGCCCTTGCAATAGTTGGAAATGCGCGCAACGTAAGTTTGCCGCCTCATAGCATTGTTATTGGCGAGCTAGGTCTTTCTGGAGAAATTCGCTCCGTGAGTTCTTTGGATTTGCGAATTAAAGAGGCTCATCGCTTAGGTTTTGAAAAAATTGTTGTGCCCGAAAGCGGTAAAATTCCAACTATTAAGGGAATAGAGATAATAAAATTCTCCAAGTTGGAAGAGGCAGTGGGGTGGCTACTGTAAAACCTTATAGTCCTTGTGCGTTGGGGCTATCTTTTGCACGGCATAGTTTTCTGCTTCTTCTCTAGTGGCAAATTCCCCTGCGCGAACGGTGAAATGTTTTGATTCCACTATATAAAGTTGCACTCCTCTAGTTTTGAAATCGGCGACAAGTTTTTCTGCGTTTTCTTTTAAGCTAAAGGCTCCTAGTTGAACATACCATTTTTTTGCGCCAGAAGAAGAAGGGGCAGGTGGTGCCGTGTAGTGAACAACGGCTGGTTGTGAAGAAGCACTAGGAAGAGGAACTATTTTTTTTCTTGGCAGGGCTAGCAAAGTTGTGTCTGCTGGTTTTGTTTTTTCGCAATTCTCTGTGGTTAATCCGCTTGTGGGGTAGGCAGAAATTATGTCGCGGCAAAGGACGTAAATTTGCGCAAAATAATCCACGTTTGCGCTTGCCTGTGCCGCTTTCCAAGAGCGAACCGCTCGCACAGGTTGGTCTAGCATAATTTGCAGTTTTGCATCTAATGCGCTTAACTCGGAAAACAGAGAATCATTGGGTTCTGTTTCGCTTATCAACCAAAGCAGCTTTGGCTCCGCTTCGCGAGCCAAAATTATTTTATTTGCCTCAATCAAAGACTTTGCCTCGTTTAGCTGGCAAGTTTTTTTTTCTTTTGCCTCTAGCATGGAGCAAAGACCCGCATAAGCTTTAGCAGAAGCCTCAAAATTCCCTTGCCCATACAATTTTTGAGCCTGAGAATATAAACTATCCGCAGAAGCACCAAAGGCAGAATAAACAAACAAACAAACAGCGCAGAAAATAATTTTTTTCATTTTCTTTTTCTCCATTTAAAAATTCCCTGTTTGCAAATCCAAAAGCGACTTACTCAGCAAATAACTGTATTTTGCCTGATTGTGCTTTATTTGCGAATTATTGAAAATAGTTTGCTGCTGTACCAGCGAAGAAATATCCATCATTCCAAGTTCGTGCTGCTGAACGGATTTTTCAAGGGAAAGTTTTTGAGCTTCCATTTGCACAGAAGAAACCTCCCACTGCACTCTATATGTTTCCACTTGCAAAAGCAATTGCTCAATGGCATTTTCAAGCTGCTTTTGCGTACTCAAAGAGGCAATTTGCCTATCTTCTTTTGCCACTTGCTCCACCAATACCTTGTGCTCAGTGGCTCCCCAATCTATGATGGGAACACTTAGTCCAAGCGTTGCGGAATATCTAAACCCTGTCTTTAACTGCGTTCCATATTCCGGCTCTCTCCAAGCTAGCCCAGCAGAAAGACCGCCACTCAAATTTATTTTGGGCAAGCGGTCTGCTTTGGCAATGCCAATGGATTCATCTGCCATTAAAATGGAAAGCGAATCTACTTTTTTGGTTATTGAATTTTCCTGTGCTTGCAAAAGCAATGTTTTATAATCTGCTGCCTTTTCAACAATAATGGAATCCGGTGAGGAAAGCGAAAATGCGGTGCCTTGGGGAATTTCCAAAAGCTGGCGAAGCTCGGTGAAATATCCTGTTAAATTGCTCTGTGCTTGCAAAAGGCTAAGGCTATCGCTCGCCACTTGCGCAAAAGCCAGTGCCAAATCACTTGCGGTGTAACTGCCGGCATTGAAAAGCACGGAATCTCTCGCGAGCATTCTTTTAGAAAGCTCAAGCGCAGCCCTCGCAGCAGCCTCCGATTCTGTTAAAGACCAAACTTGCATATATGCTCTTATAACCTGTTCCGACAAAATCCTTTCTGCCGCCTCGGATTTTAATTTTGCAATTTCTTTGTTATACTCAGCCCTATTTATGGAATGTGAAATATCGCCTCTGTAAATTGGCATGGAAGAATTTAAGCCTACGCTAATAGCATCTAAATAACTAAAGGGTCTGCCATTGACAACACCTTGGCTAGCGCTGCCGCTTAGCCCCGGAAGCCTGGCATTTTTTGCTTGCGTTAAGGCAGACTCTGTGGTTTTTTCGTTTAGCCTTGTGCTTGCAAGCGAAAGACTGCTTTTCTTTGCTATTTCAATGCAATTTTGCATGGTTAAATTTTGGTAGCTTTGGGCAAAAATGGTGCCCGTTGCTAATAAAATAAATGCAATCTTGCTGAAATTCATAATTCACGCCTTGCCAATACTTATAAATTCAAACCCAATTTTCTTCAACTCTTCTCCGTTTAAAATATTGCGTCCATCAAAAACCAAAGCTGGCTTGCTCATAGAATTATAGACTTTTTTCCAATCTAAATCTCTATATTGCTGCCATTCGGTGCAGAGCAAAATGGCGTGGGCATCTTTTGCCGCCTCGTAAGGATCCTCTGTTAATTTAACCTTGTCCAAAACATCGTTTAAATCCCTTTTGGCATCTGGAAGGGCTTTGCAATCGGTGATAACTGGAATTGCGCGTTCTTCCAAAAGTTCTCTTACAACCAAGTGGGCAGGGCTTTCGCGGGTATCGTTTGTGTTTGCTTTAAAGGCAAATCCAAAAACAGCCACCTTTTTGCCTGCTATTGTGTTGAACATGGAACGCAAAACTCGTTTAACTGAGCGGTTTGTTTGCCATTCATTTATTTTAACAACGCTTTCCCAATAGGTGGCAACTTCTGGCAATCCATAATGTTCGCACAAGTAAACTAAATTCAAAATATCTTTTTTAAAGCAAGAACCGCCAAAGCCAATTGAGGCTTTTAGGAATTTTGAGCCAATTCGTGTATCTTTGCCTATGGCATTTGCAATTTCATCTATATTAGCTCCGGTTTTTTCGCAAAGCGCGCTGAGGCTGTTTATGCTGGATATTCTCTGAGCCAAAAATGCGTTTGCTGTTAATTTTGAAAGCTCGGAACTCCACAGATTTGTTGTGATGATTTTTTCTCTAGGAACCCAGTTGGCATAAATTTTCGCTATTTCTTCTACCGCGGCGAGTCCCTCTTTGCTTTGGTGCCCTCCAATCAAAACCCTGTCTGGGTTTTCCAAATCTGCTATTGCGCTTCCCTCTGCCAAGAATTCCGGATTGCTCACAATATCAAACCGAAAGCCCTTATTGCTGCCGTTCAAAATGCGTTCCATGGATTCTGCGGTACGCACCGGAAGGGTGCTTTTTTCAACGACAATTTTTCCGCTATCGCTTGCTGCCAAAATGTTGCGGGCTGTTTTTTCAATATATTGCAAATCGCTGGCTTTGCCAGCTCCAAATCCAAAAGTTTTGGTAGGTGTATTAACGCTCACAAAAATTATATCTGCCTCTTTTATGCTCGCATCTATATCTGTTCCAAAAAACAGATTTTTGCCCCTAGCGCTTTCAACAATTTCTTTTAATCCGGGTTCATAAACAGGCAAATCATCGCTATTCCAAGCATCTATGCGGGCTGCATTTATGTCCACTATCTTCACTTGATATTGCGGGCATTTCTTTGCAATCATAGCCATAGTAGGTCCCCCTACATACCCCGCCCCTATGCACAAAATTTTTTTCACTCCACCACCCTAAAAAAAACTTCCAAAGGTTCTCTTTCAGTTTCAAACGCATTCACCACGCTATCTGCTTTTGGATAGCCAAAAGGCAGGGCTAGCAAAAATAGCAAGTTCTCGGAATTTGGAATGTGCTTGCGTAGCAAATCGGGATAAGCCATAACGCTGTATTGTGGGCAGCAGCCCAACCCCTTATTGTGCAATTCTGTTATGAGGGCTTGGAGAAAGAGTCCGCAGTCCAAAAAGGTGCCTTGCCCATATTCGCCTTTGTTCATAGCCAAAAAGAAAACCTGCTTCGCGCCAAAAAAGCGAAAATTTTCCGCGTCGTGTTCTTTGCGTTTTTCTTTGTCTTCTCTGGCAATACCCTTGTGGGTTAAAAAAGCCTTGCCCAAATCGGTTGCTCTTTTTTTGAAAGCCTCTGGCAAAGGATCCACGCTGTATTTATATTCAAAAGCCGGAGCCTTGCCGCTGTTGAAGGCAGCCATATAATCTGCTCGCAAATTTTCCAAAGCCTGCCCTTGAACCAAAATTAGCTTCCATGGCTGCGTGTTCTTGCTGCTCGGTGCTCGGTTTGCCGCAAGCACCAAAGATTGTACAAGAGCAGCCGGAACCAATTCATCTGTAAAAGCACGGGCAGACTTTCGCATGAGCAATCTCTATGGGCAAGAAATAACAATTACGGCATTTGTTTCAAGGCAATCTTTTGCAGTAAAATGGTCGTTAATTCTTATGCAAAGACCAGAAGCATAGCAATAAGGACCGCCCGGCACCGTTAAAGGATTTGTTTCGGAAGGTACTCCATCCCATGCCGGAGGCTCAGGGCTACTGGAACCAGGAACGAGACCATCTGAGACACAGCCAAAGAAAAATGTCGCAGAAACAAAAGCGAGAACGAGAAATTTTTTATTCATATTAACCTCCTAGAAATTTATAAAACCACCAAATCCAGCAAGCACGTTGCTGCCATTAAAGCCGCTAAATGGACTATTGAACACATCAGCGCAAACCTGTGCTTCCACAGCCCAATGTGTTTTTTGATAACGAAGTCCGGCAAAAGCTCCGGTTTCATCTCTATGTGCTATCTCCAGCTTAGATGTATTGCGGTTTACATCATTATCGCCTGCAATCAAATTTATAGCATGAGTGGCACCTGTAAAAGCCAGCCAGCTATCAGACAAAGAAACTTCTGCCAAAATATTGGGAGAAATTACAAATCCAATTAGATAGTCGTTTCTTATAACGCCTAGTTTGTCGTAAATTCTCATGGAAAAATAATTATTGGAGCCAGCGATAACCCTTGCGGCTGAACTCTGCAAAACGGCATAGCCTATGTTGAAATTGAGTGCTGAACCCAAATAGGCATTTAAATCAACTAATTTATCTTTATTTGGCAATGTCACAGAGCCACCTGTGCGAACAAGGCTTAAATATCCATCATAACTCAAAGAACCGGAGCTGCCGGTTAAACCTGCATTTCCTTGTATTTCAGAATAATCCCGTTTAGTTTCATCGCTGCCATTTTTATAAACGCCGCTATTAGCATAAGTTAGCCAATTTGCATTTACATATAAAGTCGCAAAACTCAGAGGAAAGGATAAGTAAAGTCCAATGTTATCGCCAGCCCAAGTGACCCTAGAGCTTACCTTTACATTGCTACTATCCCTCCATATTTTTGCCACCGAATAATTCAATGCAATGCCAAAAAACGAATTGGCATAACCCAAAATCAAAGCTGCCGGATTGCCTAAGGGGGAATTATCCAACCCTAGCAAAGCAGAACCATTGTCGCCAAGTGGAAAAGCGGTGTAGCCCAAACGGTCTGTTGGAGAAACATAAAAGAATTTTTGCCCGTTAATATCGCTTGGCGTTGTAACCAAGTCTGTTACATTAGAAGCTGCGCCCACCGTTCCATAGGGGTTATAAGCATGACCGCGCACAGAATCAAAAATTGTTTTGCCTTCAGTAGCCACCACTGGAGCAGAAACAGGTGTTGCCTCCTCCGAGCTTGAAGACGAAACAGGAGGAGGAATAACAGCGATTTCAGAAGAGCTTGAGACAGGGGCTGCTTCTAAAGAAACTGTGGAATCTTGCGGAACTTGCTGCGCAAAAGCAGCTACCGCAGCCAAAAGGCATAAAGCAAGAGATTTAAAAATATTCATGCCATAAATATACAAACTCATCAAAATTATATGATATTTTAAACAAAAATTGCAAAAAACCTCATTTTTTGCCCAAAAACAGAGATATTGATTATATTTATTATATACATCAGGAGGGAATATGGGCAGCTTTTTCAAAGCTCTGGTTTTTACATTTATTACAGTATGGGCATTGGCTAAACCCCTTGACTTTACGATAGAGGATATAAAGCACGGTCTTAAGATAATCAGAGCTATGTTGCAGACTAAATAGCTATATTATCCATTATGGATGTAATTTTCCTGTCTAGATTGCAATTTGCCATAACAACGGTATATCATTTTTTGTTTGTACCCTTGACCATAGGTCTCGCGATTTTTATTGCGATATGGGAAACCTCAGCTTACAAAAGCGGCAATTCCGAAGATGAAAGGGTAGCTAGGTTCTGGGGCAGGTTGTTTTTGCTCAATTTTTCGGTTGGGACGGTTACGGGCATTGTGCAGGAATTTCAGTTTGGAATGAACTGGTCTGAATATAGCCGTTTTGTTGGAGATGTTTTTGGCGCACCCCTTGCAATAGAGGCTCTGCTAGCATTCTTTTTGGAAAGCACGTTTTTAGGTCTTTGGATATTTGGTAGGCATATTTTGCCAAAAAGCGTTCACATAACTTGTATATGGCTTGTGGTTGCTGGTTCTTGCATATCTTCTGTGTGGATTCTAATTGCAAACAGTTTTATGCAGCATCCGGTTGGCTACACATTCAGCAATGGTCACGCTCAAATGACGCATTTTTGGGAATTGATTTCCAATCCATATTTTTTGCACCAATTTCCCCACGTAATCTCTGCCAGCTTGTGCACTGCTTCGTTTTTTATTTTGGGAATATCCGCTTTGAAAATTCGGCAGCAAACAGAAGATGCTTATTTATTTCAAAGAACTTTTAAATTTGCCCTGTTCATGGGGCTTGTGGGAATAATGGGCATTCTTTTGAGCGGTCATCTCCAAGCGCAAATGCTTTCAAATTACCAGCCTATGAAACTTGCCGCTATGGAAAATCTGGAAAAAACACAGAATCCAGCACCTCTTGCCATTGTGCCCGGAGTTGAAATTCCCGCATTGCTCAGCATTATGGTTTATCACAAAACCACTGGCGAAGTTAAAGGATTTAACGATTTGCAAAAAACTATGGAAAATCGCTTTGGTCCCGGAGACTACAAACCTCCTGTGTGGCTAACATACCTTTCGTTCAGGGCAATGGTGCTCTGTTCTGGCATAATGATTCTCATTCTTCTTTATGGAATAGTTTGGAATTTGATTTTGGGAAGGGCAATGCACAAAAAAGCACTCCTTCTAATGACTTTTGGAATTTCGCTTCCGCATTTGGCAAACCTAACAGGCTGGCTGCTTGCAGAAGTGGGTAGGCAGCCTTGGATTATTTATGGTCTTATGCCAACGGATAAAGCTGTGTCTGTTGGGATTTCAAGCGGCGAAGTTCTTTTTTCGCTTTTAGTTTTTTTGGCTGTTTATGGATTTTTAAGTGCTGTGATGGTTTACTTTATGCGCCAAGAAATTTCGCGCGGTTGCGTTAATAAAAAAATAACCAAAAAATTTGCAAATGCAAGCGCATGAATGGAGGTTTTATGGATTTGGGAATTTTATGGTTTGTGTTGATTGCGGTTCTGTGGACTGGATTTTTCTTTTTGGAAGGCTTTGATTTTGGAGTGAGCATTTTGCAGTTCTTTTTGGGAAAAACAGAAAAAGAAAGAGGCACATATATATCTGCAATAACTCCTCATTGGAGCGGGAACGAAGTTTGGCTTTTAACTGCGGGTGGGGCAATGTTTGCCGCCTTTCCAAAATGGTATGCAACATTTTTCAGCGTGCTTTATTTGCCTCTTGTTATTTTGCTGCTCGCTTTAATTGTAAGGGGAATGTGTTTTGAAATAAGGCATCGCTCGCATGTTCAAAAATTGTGCTATGCCTGCGATGTTGCTCTTGCCGTGAGCAGTTTTTTTATTGCCCTGCTCACAAGCGTTGCCCTTGCAAACTTTGCCGTTGGAATTCCAATAGATTCAAACGGATATTTTGTGGGGCATTTTTTTGATTTGATTCAGCCTCCTGTTTTGTTTAGCGGCTTGCTTGGGCTTTCTCTGTTTTTAACCAATGGCGCTTTATATTTAACCTTGAAAATAGAAGGCGAGTTGCAAATAAGGGTTTGCAAAATTTCAAAAATTACCGCTACCATAAGCCTTGCTTTATTTGCAGTTGCTGTTTTTTTCACCTGGGGTCGCAGCCTAATTTGCTTTGTGCCGCTAATTTTTATTTTGGTGGCAACGGTTTTGACTTTTATGCGCCGTTTAAGAACAGCCTTTATTATGGTTGCGCTTTGCACGGCTTGTTGCGTTGCAGGGCTTTTTTTCTTTATGTACCCAAATGTGCTTGTATCTTCTGTTCCAGAAAACAGCCTAACCATAATGAGTTGTGCATCTTCTGATTACACTCTTAAAATAATGAGCATTGTTGCGCTTATTTTTGTTCCTATTGTTTTATCGTATCAAATTTGGAGTTATTATATTTTCCGCAAACGTATAAGTTCAAGGAACGTGCATTCTTCAGAGGTATAACATAAAATTGTGCAAGCCGATATAAAAAGAATAACCCAAAGCCTTATAAGCCTGCCAACCCTGCCAACGGTTGTGGCGCAGCTTTTTGAATTGGTTGACGATGAAAAATGCGAAAAAAAGGCATTGGAGCAAATAGTTTCCAGCGACCCTGTTTTAGCCGCAAGGCTTTTGAAAACAACCAATGCCGGCGGAGAATCGGTTACCGGAATTCACAGCGCAATAAGCAAACTCGGTTTTGAGCAGGTAAAAGACATAAGCCTGGAAATATCCATGTCAAGGGCTTTTGAGCTTAAAAATTCCGCTGTTGATTTGCAAAAATTCTGGGACCATTGCAGCGCGGTTGGCATAGTAGCCCGCATAGTGGCAAGCGAATACGAGCCAGATTTGGCAAGCGATGCCTTCACCGCAGGTCTTTTGCACGATATAGGCAAAATTGTCCTTTTGCAATACATGAACAGGGAATTTGAACAAACGATAAGCATGAGCAAAACCCGCTCTTGCGAACTATATTTGGCAGAAAAAGAGCTTTTGGGAGTTGACCACGGTCAAATAGGCTCTTGGCTAGCCGAAAACTGGCGGCTCCCACGTGCCATAAACGAGGTTCTGCAATATCACCACCACTTGGAAAGGGCAGAGATAAACAAACCCTTGGTGACCCTTGTGAGCTTCGCAGACGTTTTATGCCGAATAATAGGCGCTGGAGACGGCGGCAACTACGCCCCCCCAGTATTTTCACCCGAACTAGCAACCGAACTATCCAAATGGCGCATAAACTTAGAACTAAATGCCCTGCAACCCCTTATGTTGCTCTGCATAGAGGAACTTAATAAGAGAAACCTAACCCAATATGGGTAAAATAAACTCTCTCAATTTTGCGAGGGCATCTTCGGTTTTCCATTCTTTTTTTTCGTATTTGGTGGCAAAATTGCTAATTGTCCTTATTTGCACACCTTTAACGTTGTATTCTTTGCAAACGGCAAAAAATGCCGCTCCTTCCATTGTTTCAACTTGGGCAACATCTCCTCTTGCCCCTTCTATTTCTTCTGTGGCGGAACATCTCAGAACAGTTGCGCCCTTGACGGTCTTTAAGGTTTTTGAATTATTTTGGCTAGGTAATGCTCCAGAGGCAAAAAAGGTGTTTGGTTCCCAGGGCAAAAATTCAACTAGGCAGTCGCTTTTAACTTCCACTATATCTCCTAGCGAAAGCCCGCTAGAAACATAAGCACCAGCTATGCCTATTTGAAAAGCTGTTTCATAGCTTTTCTTTTGAAAAGCCTTGCTCAAGCTGAGAGCAGCGGATAAAATGCCTACGCCTGTCACCAAACAGTCGTATTCTTCTGGAATTCCGTGTGGAAAAACACCATCTTTTTCCATTTCGGTGGCAAAAACCAGCAATATCACTGCTACACTCTAAACTGGCTCACCACGCCCTTCAAGCTGCCAGCCACTTTTGCAAGTTCGGAAGCGTATTTATCAACCTGATGCGCGCCTTTGGTGCTATCGTTTGCCAGCTGATTCACCTCTGCAACGCTACGGCTTGCTTCGTTGGCACCCTTGGCTGCCTCTCCAGCATTGCGGGCAATGTCTTTGCTGCCTTTGGCAATTTCGCCAATTGAGCCTGCGACTCGCCTTGCGCCCGTGTTTGCCTGCCCAGCATTGCGAGCAATGTCTTTGCTGCCCTTGGCAACTTCTGTAACAGAATCTGCAACGTGCTTGGCATTGGTGCTAGCCTGCCCAGCATTTTTAGCAATGTCTTTGCTGCCTTTGGCAACCTCGCCAATGGCACCAGCAACGCGCTTGGCTCCTGTGTTTGCCTGCGAAACATTGCTTGCAATTTCTCCGCTCGCCTTGGTTTGTTGGGCAGCGTGGGCAGATATTGCCTCAACGCCTTGGTTAATCTTTGTTATTATCTGTGAAACATCTTTTATAACTGTGACCGCTTCGTTGGTGCCGCTTTGTATGCCCTCTATGCGCCTTGCAATATCGTCTGCGCTTTGCGCGCTTTGGTTGGCAAGCTCTTTTATTTCATTGGCAACAACCGCAAAGCCTTTGCCTGCCTCTCCTGCGCTGGCTGCCTCTATGGTTGCGTTCAAAGCTAGCAAATTGGTTTTGTCGGCTATTTTCTTTATAACATCGGTAACTTGACCTATTTCCTTTGCCGCCACTCCGAGCTTGTTCATCACTTCGGTTGCGTCTTTGGATTTCACTGTGGCTTCGCCTGCAACGGTGCGGGCTTCGCCGGAATTGTTGGATATTTGTGTTATGCTTGCGCTCATCTCTTCTATTGCCGCGGCTATGGTGTTCATGTTTGCAGACATCTGCTCTGCCGCTCCCGCCACTTCGTTGGCGTTCACGGAGGCTTCTTCGGCTGCGCTTGCCATTGCGTTTATGTTTTCTGCAACTTGGTCAACAGCATTAGCCACATCGTTCACGTTTGCGGAGGCTTCTTCTGCTCCGCTCGCCATTGCGTTTATGTTCACCGTCATCTGTTCAACAGAGCTTGCCACATCGGTTATGCTTGCGGAGGCTTCTTCTGCTGTGCTTGCTATACCGGTTACAGCCTTTGATGCTTCTTCGGTTACATTCAAAACAATCTTGCTTTTGTTCGCGGTTTCTTCTGAGTTTGCCACAAGCTGCTTGCTTATCACAGAAAGCTCTTCTGCCGAGGTTGCGAGGCTATCGGATTCCACTTGCAAATCTTTCATTATGTTTTGGAGTTTGGATGCAACGTTATCCACAGATTTGGAAAGCTGCCCGAATTCATCTCCGCGCTCCATGTTTATGCGGGCGGTCATATCGCCTTTCTCTATTTTGCCTAGAATTCCTACAGTCTTTGTAAGAGGTCCGGTTATTGAAAGGGTTAAGAATATGCCAAGGGCAACGGCAAAAAGAATCACCACCACTAAAATGACGGTTGCCGCGCTCACATTTGAGGCTGCATCTGCCGAGGCATCGTCTGAGAGATTGCTGGTATGTTTAACTAAATATTCTTTTGCTGCGTCCAAATCTTTCAGAACTTTCTGTCCAGTTTCGTTCAGACCATCTGGGAATGGGTCTAAGTTTACACCGTCAGGGGAAAAATTTTTAGAACGTTTAATAAAAGCGTTTAACGAATCGGTATAATCGTCAGTGATTTTTATCACTTGTTGCAAAATCTTTTTCCCGTCTTCGTCAGTTATTATTTTTTGCTGGTCGTATATGGACTGATTCAACTTATCGTTGATATCGTCCAAATTTTTCAGAATTTTGGCACGAGCTTCTGGTGTCCTTGCAAGCTGCCAGTTGCGAGCCGCAACCCGTAGCTCCTGACACTGCACTGCCGTGGTCACAAAAACGCCTAGAGGCACGGCTCCAGTGTCGTACATGATGTCGGTTGCTTTTGAGACAGTTTTTAGGCTGCTTATGGTGCGAATTCCCATAAAAGCCGCTAAAGCGGCTAAAAACAAGAAAGACGCGATTAATTTTGGACCCATTTTGATGTTGTTCATGGTTACCTCTTGAAAAATTTTCAGAGGTAAATATAGAAAAATATCTTAAACCTTAAACTGGCTCACCACTCCTTTCAGGCTGCCAGCCACCTTTGCAAGCTCGATTGCGTATTTATCAACTTGATGGGCACCTTTGGCGCTATCGTTTGCCAGCTGATTCACGCTTGCAACGCTATTGCTTGCATCGGCGGCTCCCTTAGCCGCCTCTCCAGCATTGCGGGCAATGTCTTTGCTGCCTTTGGCAATTTCGCCAATTGAGCCTGCCACACGCCTTGCGCCTGTGTTTGCCTGCCCAGCATTGCGGGCAATGTCTTTGCTACCTTTGGCAACCTCGCCAACAGAAGTTGCCACGTGCTTGGCATTGGCACTAGCTTGTCCGGCATTTTGGGCAATATCCCTGCTGCCCTTGGCAACCTCGCCTATGGCTCCGGCAACGCGCTTGGCTCCTGTGTTTGCTTGTGTCACATTGCTTGCAATTTCGGTGCTAGCCTTTGTTTGCTGGGCTGCGTGGGTGGATATTGCCTCAACGCCTTGGTTAATCTTTTTTATTATTACAGAAACTTCGTTTATAACGGTAACGGCTTCGCTGGTGCCGCTCTGTATGCCCTCTATGCGCCTCGCTATATCGTCTGCGCTTTGAGCGCTTTGGTTGGCAAGTTCTTTTATTTCGCCTGCAACCACCGCAAAGCCCTTGCCTGCCTCGCCTGCGCTGGCTGCCTCTATGGTGGCGTTTAGTGCGAGAAGGTTGGTTTTGTCGGCAATTCTCTTTATAACATCGGTCACTTGACCTATTTCCTTTGCCGCTAGTCCCAGCTTGCCCATCACATCGGTTGCGTCTTTGGATTTCATGGTGGCTTCGCCAGCCACGGTGCGGGCTTCGCCTGCGTTGCTGGATATTTGGTTTATGCTTGCGCTCATCTCTTCTATTGCTGCGGCTATGGTGTTCATGTTCGCAGACATCTGATCTGCCGCTCCCGCCACTTCGTTGGCGTTCACGGAGGCTTCTTCGGCTGCGCTTGCCATTGCGTTTATGTTGCCGGCAACTTGGTCAACGGCTTTTGCCACATCGTTCACGTTTGAGGAGGCTTCTTCCGCGCCGCTTGCCATTGCGTTTATGTTCACCGTCATCTCTTCAACCGAGCTTGCCACATCGGTTATGTTTGCGGAGGCTTCTTCGGCGGTGCTAGCTATGGAGGTCACTGCTCTGGATGCCTCTTCGGTGGTGTTCATAACAATCTTGCTTTTGTTCGCGGTTTCTTCTGAGTTGCTCACAAGCTGCCTGCTTATCACGGAAAGCTCCTCTGCCGAGGTTGCGAGGCTATCGGACTCCACTTGCAAATCTTTCATTATGTTTTGGAGTTTGGAAGCAACGTTATCCACAGATTTGGAAAGCTGCCCGAATTCATCGCCGCGCTCCATGTTTATGCGGGCGGTCATATCGCCTTTCTCTATTTTGCCAAGAGTGCCAACAACCTTTTTCAAGGGGCTGGTTACGGAAACGGTTAGGAATATGCCAAGGGCAACGGCAAAAAGAATAACCACCACTAAAATGACGGTTGCCGCGCTCATGTTTTGTTTGGCATCTGCTGAGGCTTCGTCTGAGAGTTTGCTGGTTGCTTTCACTCTATGGTCCTTTGCAGTTTGCAAATCTTTTAGAGCATCATTTCCAACTTTCACTAAACCTTCTGGCACTCTGTCCACATTTACTCCTGTTTCTGCATCAAAAGTTTTAGCACGTTTAATAAAAGCCATCAACGAATCGGTATAATCGTCGGTTATCTTTATCACTTGCTGCAAAATCTTTTTACCTTCTTCGTCTGTTATTTTCTGCTGGTCATATATGGACTGATTCAGCGTATTGTTTATATCGTCTAGGTCCTTGATAACCTTAGCGCGCTCTTCGGGAGACCTTGCCTGCTGCCATCGATAAGTCGAAAGTCGCAGTTCCTGTACCTGCAAAGCGGTGACCACAAAAGTACCTAGTGGCACAGCTCCTGTGTCGTACATAATGTCGGTTGCATCTGAAACAGTTTTTAGGCTGTTGATGGTGCGTATTCCCATAAAAGCCGTTAAAGCTGCTAAGAATAGGAAAGACGCGATTAGTTTTGGACCCATTTTAATGTTGTTCATGATTGGTTACCTCCTGCTTTAAACCTTAAACTGACTCACCACGCCCTTCAAGTTGCCAGCCACCTTCGCAAGCTCGGTGGCATAATTATTAACTTGATGGGCGCCTTGGGCGCTGTCGCTTGCCAGCTTATTCACATCGGCAACATTATAGCTTGCATCGGCAGCTCCCTTAGCCGCCACTCCAGCATTTTTAGCAATGTCTTTGCTGCCTTTGGCAATTTCGCCTATGGACTCAGACACGCGCCTTGCGCCTACGTTTGCCTGCCCTGCATTGCGGGCAATGTCTTTGCTGCCTTTGGCAACCTCTGCAACGGAATCAGACACGTGCTTGGCATTGGTGCTGGCTTGCCCTGCATTTTGGGCAATGTCTCTGCTGCCCTTGGCAACCTCGCCTATGGCACCCGCAACGCGCTTGGCTCCTGTGTTTGCCTGTGTCACATTGCTTGCAATTTCTCCGCTCGCCTTTGTTTGTTGCGCGGCATGACCAGCTATTGCCTCAACGCCTTGGTTAATCTTTTTTATTATTACAGAAACATCGTTTATCACCGTGACCGCTTCGCTGGTGCCGCTTTGAATGCCCTCAATGCGCCGTGCAATATCGTCTGCGCTTTGGGCGCTTTGGTTGGCAAGCTCTTTTATTTCGCCAGCCACAACCGCAAAGCCTTTGCCTGCCTCTCCAGCGCTGGCTGCTTCTATGGTTGCGTTTAGTGCGAGAAGGTTGGTTTTGTCGGCTATCTTCTTTATAACATCGGTCACTTGACCTATTTCCTTTGCCGCCACTCCTAGCTTGTTCATCACTTCGGTTGCGTCTTTTGATTTCAGTGTGGCTTCGCCTGCAACGGTGCGGGCTTCGCCGGCATTGCTGGATATTTGGTTTATGCTTGCACTCATCTCTTCTATTGCCGTTGCTATGGTGTTCATGTTTGTGGACATCTGCTCTGCCGCGCCTGCCACCTCGTTGGCGTTCACGGAGGCTTCTTCGGCTGCGCTTGCCATTGCGTTTATGTTGCCGGCAACTTGGTCAACCGCTTTTGCAACATCGCTCACGTTTGCCGAGGCTTCTTCCGCGCCGCTCGCCATTGCGTTTATGTTCACCGTCATCTCTTCAACCGAGCTTGCCACCTCGGTTATGCTTGCGGAGGCTTCTTCGGCGGTGCTCGCTATGGAGGTTACTCCCCTTGCTGCCTCTTCGGTTACATCCAAAACAACCTTGCTTTTGTTCGCGGTTTCTTCTGAGTTTGTCACAAGCTGCCTGCTGATAACTGAAAGCTCCTCTGCCGAGGTTGCTAGGCTATCGGATTCCATGCGTAAATTTTTCATTATGCTTTGGAGCTTGCTTGCAACGGCATCTGCGGATTTTGCGAGCAATCCGAGTTCATCTCCGCGTTCCATATTTGCGCGGGCGGTCATATCGCCTTTTTCAATTTTGGCAAGTGTGCCAACAACCACTTTCAAAGGGCTGGTTATGGAGAATGTCAAGAATAAGCCAAGGGCAATGGCTAAAATAATCACCACAGTTAAAATAACGGTTGCCGCGCTCACATTTGAGGCTGCATCTGCCGAGGCATCGTCTGAGAGTTTGCTGGTTTGGGCAACTCTGGCTTCTTTGGCTTCTTTTATAGCATTAGTCATATCTTTTGCGGCTTTGTTCATAGAATCTGGAAATTCTTCTGTGCTAATGCCTTCCGAATCATAAGCTTTGGTGGTTTTAGCAAACTTGTTTATTTCAGCAATATACACGTCCGTCAAATCCATCACTTTTTTCAGAGCCTCTTTTCCCTTGTCATTCGCAGTTTTCATCTGCGCTTCTACGTTCTTATTTACTTCATTGTTGAGGCTGTCCATTTTTTTAAAAAGCTGAACACGTCTTTCTTGTGTCTTGGCAAGACGCCAATGTTGAGCCTCGACCCTCATCTCTTGTATATTGTTGGACATCTCCACAAACACACCGAGCGGCACGGCTCCTGTGTCGTACATAATGTCTGTTGCATCCGAAACAGTTTTTAGGCTGCTTATGGTGCGAATTCCCATAAATGCCGTTAAAGCGGCTAAAAATACGAAAGAAGCAATTAGTTTTGCTCCGATTTTGATGTTGCTCATGGTTACCTCTTGACAAATTTTCAGAGGTAAATATAGAAAACGCTACACCTTAAACTGACTCACTACACCTTTCAGGCTGCCAGCCACCTTCGCAAGCTCAGTGGCGTATTTATCAACCTGACGCGCGCCTTGGGCGCTGTCGCTGGCTAGTTTATTCACGTCTGTAACATTATTGCTTGCATCGGCAGCGCCCTTAGCCGCTACTCCAGCATTTTTAGCAATGTCTTTGCTGCCTTTGGCAATTTCGCCTATGGATTCAGACACGTGCCTTGCGCCTACGTTTGCCTGCCCGGCATTTTTAGCAATGTCTTTGCTGCCCTTGGCAACTTCTGTAACAGAATCTGCAACGTGCTTGGCATTGGTGCTAGCCTGCCCAGCATTTTGAGCTATATCCCTGCTGCCCTTGGCAACCTCGCCTATGGCTCCGGCAACGCGCTTGGCTCCTGTGTTTGCCTGTGTCACATTGCTTGCAATTTCTCCGCTCGCCTTTGTTTGCTGCGCGGCATGACCAGCTATTGCCTCAACGCCTTGGTTAATCTTTTTTATTATTACCGAAACTTCGTTTATCACCGTAACCGCTTCGCTGGTGCCGCTTTGAATGCCCTCAATGCGCCGTGCAATATCGTCTGCGCTTTGGGCGCTTTGATTGGCAAGCTCTTTTATTTCGCCTGCAACCACCGCAAAGCCTTTGCCTGCCTCGCCTGCGCTGGCTGCCTCTATGGTGGCGTTTAGTGCTAGCAAGTTGGTTTTGTCGGCTATTCTCTTTATGACATCTGTAACTTGCCCAATTTCTTTTGCCGCTAGTCCCAGCTTGCCCATCACATCGGTTGCGTCTTTGGATTTCAGGGTGGCTTCGCCCGCCACGGTGCGGGCTTCGCCGGCGTTGCTGGATATCTGGTTTATGCTTGCGCTCATCTCTTCTATTGCAGTTGCTATGGTGTTCATGTTAGAGGACATCTGCTCTGCCGCACCCGCCACTTCGTTGGCGTTCACGGAGGCTTCTTCTGCTGCGCTTGCCATTGCGTTTATGTTGCCGGCAACTTGGTCAACCGCTTTTGCCACATCGCTCACGTTTGCGGAGGCTTCTTCCGCGCCGCTCGCCATTGCGTTTATGTTCACAGTCATCTGTTCAACAGAGCTTGCAACCTCGGTTATGCTTGCGGAGGCTTCTTCGGCGGTGCTCGCTATGGAGGTCACGCCCCTTGCTGCCCCTTCGGTTACATTCATAACAACCTTGCTTTTGTTCGCGGTTTCTTCTGAGTTTGCCACAAGCTGCCTGCTTATCACGGAAAGCTCCTCTGCCGAGGTTGCTAGGCTATCGGATTCCATGCGCAAATTTTTCATTATGCTTTGGAGTTTGGATGCCACGGCATCTGCGGATTTAGCGAGCAGTCCGAGTTCATCACCGCGTTCCATATTTGCGCGGGCGGTCATATCGCCTTTTTCAATTTTGGCAAGGGTGCCAACAACCACTTTCAAAGGGCTGGTTATGGAAATGGTTAGGAATAAGCCAAGGGCAATAGCCAAAAGAATAACCACTGCTAAAATAACGGTTGCCGCGCTCACATTTGAGGCTGCATCTGCCGAGGCATCGTCCGAGAGTTTGCTGGTTTGGGCAACTCTGGCTTCTTTAGCTTCGTCCATAGCATCTGTCATCTCTTCTGCTGCATCTAGCAGTGATTGGGGGAAATCTTCTGTGCTTAAACCTTCCACAGAAAAAGACTTGGTGTTCTTGGCAAAAGAATTTACCTCAGCCACAAATTTATCGGTCAAGTCCATCACTTTTTTCAAAGCGGCTTTTCCCTTTTCATTCGCAGATGTCATCTGCTTTTCCACGGTCACATTCACTTCGTTGTTCACGCTGTCCAAGCTTTTCAGAACTGCGGCGCGCCTCTCTGGAGTTTTTGCCAGCCTCCAGTCGCGCGACCTAACTTGCAAGTCTTGAACCTGATCCTGTGTTGTGACAAAAACACCGAGCGGCACGGCTCCTGTATCGTACATAATGTCTGTTGCATCTGAAACGGTTTTCAGGCTGTTGATGGTGCGTATTCCCATGAATGCCGTTAAAGCGGCTAAGAATACAAAAGAAGCGATTAGTTTTGCTCCAATTTTGATGTTGCTCATGATTGGTTACCTCTTAGCAAATTTTCAGGGGTAAATATAGAAAACGCTACACCCTAAATTGACTAACAACGCTTTTCAGCTTGTTCGCCACCTTTGCCAAATCGTCTGCGCTTTGGTTCACTTTGGTTGCCCCTTGCGCGCTCTCTTTGGCTGCCGAATTCATATTTGCCACGTTTTGGCTCACTTCGCCAGCGCCTCTGGCTGCCTCGCTCGCGCTGCGCGCAATATCTTTGCTCCCATTTGCCACTTCTTCTATAGCCTTAGACACGTGCTTTACGTTTGTGTTTGCTATAGAGGCATTGTGCGCAATGTTTTTGCTGCCGTTTGCCATTTCGTTCACAGAGCTAGATACCTGCTTTGCGCTTGTATTTGCCTGCCCAGCATTGCTCGCAATGTCTTTGCTGCCTTTGGCAACCTCTTCCACTGCTTCTGCAACCTTTTTGGTGCTTATATTTGCTTGGGACACGTGGTTTGAAATCTCGTGGCTCGCCTTTGTTTGCTGCCCCACGTGGGTGGAAATGGACTCCACGCCTTGATTTATTTTAGTTATTATTTGCGAAATATTGCCTATCGCGTCAATAGCTGCGTTTGCGCTTGTTTGTATGCCCTCTATGCGCCGCGTTATGTCGTCTGCGTTTTGCGCGCTTTGGTTGGCAAGCTCTTTTATTTCATTTGCAACAACGGTAAAACCCTTGCCCGCCTCGCCTGCGGAAGATGCTTCTATGGTGGCATTGAGCGCCAGTAAATTTGTTTTTTCCGATATCCTTTTTATAACTTCTGTTACCTCGCCAATCTCTTTTGCCGCAATGCCCAGCTTGTTCATGGTCTCCGTTGCCTCTCCAGACTTAATGGTGGCTTCTCCCGCTATGTTGCGGGTATCGTAGGCATTTGTGGATATTTCGCTTATGCTTGCGCTCATCTCTTTTATAGCCTCGGTGATATTGTTCATATTCTCAGACATTTGCTCTGCCGTGCCTGCCACCTTGCCGGCATTCACGGAGGCTTGTTCGGCAGCGTTCGCTATTGCGTTTATGTTGCCTGCCACCTGCTCAACCGAGTTCACAACCGAATTAACGCTGGAGGAGGCTTCTTCTGCCGTGTTTGCCATAGAGTTTATGTTCCCTGCCATTTTCTCAACCGACTCCGCAACCTCGCCTGCGTTCACCGAAGATGCTTTGGCAGTGCTTGCTATGGTGCTTATGTTTAGCGAAACCTCTTCGGTTGCGGTTGCAACAACTATTGCCTTGGATGCAACCTCGTCTGCGTTGCTCGCGAGCTGCCTGCTAACGCTGGAAAGCTCTTCCGAAGCTCCTGCGAGGCTCTCTGAGTCTATGAGCAAATTTTTTATAATTGTTTGCAGCCTGGTAGCCAAAGAATCTATGGATTTGGAGAGCTTTCCAAACTCATCCCCGCGAACAAGCCCGGAACGCGCGGTCATATCGCCTTTCTCTATTTTTGCAACCGTATGAATCACGCTTTTCAAAACACCCGTTATGGAAAGCGTTAAATAAACGCCCACAACCATTGAAAACAGCACAACCACCGCCAAAAGAGAAAAGGCAACGCTTTTTGTGTGGAACGCGATATTATCACCATTTTCCCAGCTTTCTTTCACCGCGCCAATCCTCACCTCTGCGGCTTTTTTGGTTAAATCCAGTATTTCGTTGCCAATAGCCAACACTTCGGGAGGAGGACCTTTTGTGTAAGCCCCAGTGACAGGGTCAAAATCCGTGGCTGTATTTGAAAATTTGCGAGCCGTTGCCGCATACCTATTGCAAGCATCAATCAAAGAATGCAAAGTAGCCTTGGACTCTTCCTTGATGGCAAGGCTCAGTTGCTGGTTAAAAGCATCTATGGCGGCATCCCGCGCATTGTCTATTTTATTGAGAATCGCGTTTCTCTGCTCTGCGTTCCTAGCAGAAATCCAATCGCGCATCTGTACCCGCATCTCTTGGGTTTGCTTTAGAGCCTCGGTGAGAAGCCCTAGAGGCACAGCTCCCTTTTTATACATAAAATCTGCTTGGTCATTGAGAAAATCCAACCCGCGCATCATGTAAATTCCCATAGCCGCCGAAAGTATGGCAACTAACAAAAAAGACACAATCAGCTTAACACCAATTTTAATGTTGTTCATAAATTAACCATTAATATAGAATTTTCTACATTAACTCCCATGAACAAATTAAACATCGTTTTTTGCACACTAGCGGCATCGCTAATTTTAGCTTGCACCACAAAACAAGTTGGCGTAAAGGAAAACTGGATAGACGAGCGAGATGTTATAGCCTTGGCGAGCGGCTCGGTTAGCGAATGGATGACTAGAGCCGGCAGACCAACTCTCGTGGAAATAAACGGCGACACAAGCATATTTTATTACAATTACAGACCCACAATGTATGCGACAACCGTTTACGATAGCACAAAAGCCATCAAAACCTGGGTATCGGTAAAAGAAGTAAAGCCCACCGCAGAAAACTCAACCGAAATTTGGGGCGGCAGAAAAAACACAATGCAAATAAAAGTGGTAAAAGATGTAGCGGTTTCCGCAATAATCACCGCCGGACCAGACAAAAAAACCTTGATACGCGACCTAAACGGCGAACTGATATTAGACCCCACATCGGGCTACAACCCCAATATCTCCGAAGAGCAAAGAATAGACAAAAACTCCGCGCAATTCAAAGCAGCCTACAACAAACTCCACGGCAGAGACCCAAATGCAAGCGAATATCCTGAGGTGGTTGGAACCAACATGAGCCCCTGGGAATATTACCACTACAAGCAGCAACTGAGCGAAAAAAAACAAGCCGAAGCCACTGGCTCATTGAGCGGAGCCGAGCAACCCGCCCCAGTGGTGCCAGCCGAGCCAGAAACACCCGTTGCTACCGAGCCTGTTGTTCCGCAGATAGAATGGCATTAATGCCTTCCCAAATTTTTTCGCGCAACCCGCACCAAGCCGGAGCCACAAGCATATAAGAAGGGCATTCCGCGCTCACCCTTTCAATAGCGGTATTGGGCTGCACAATGCGGATAACCTCAGCAGCCGCTTTGCAATAATCCTCCATAGACAAAAGCCCAATTTTCCCCTGTGCATATTCCTCCGCGAATTTGGTTCCCTTAGCGATGTGCAAAGGGTGAATTTTAACAGAAGAAAACTTGCAATCCGCAACCAAATTAGCGGTATTTATAAAATCTTCCATATCCTCGGAAGGCAGCCCAATTATTATATGCGCAGTTGTGAAAAGACCTGAATTTTTGCAAAGCGCGGCGGCTTCGCGTGTGCACTCGGCGGTGTGGTTTCTATTTATGCTTTTCAAGGTTTTGTTATTTGCGCTCTGTACTCCAATTTCCACAATAACCGGTTTTATTTTGTTAAGTTCAGCAAGCAAATTTAAAACTTCGGAGTTCAAACAGTCTGGGCGTGTTCCAATGGAAATCCCCGCAACCTTGCTGTGCATAATCACAGGCATAAAAACCTCGCGAAGTTTTTTCACAGGAGCATGAGTATTCGTGTAGCTCTGAAAATAAGCGATAATCCCGCAGTTCTTTGCCCCCTTCATGCCATCTTCCAACTGCTCCATAACAGAAAGGTCCGAAGTAGCCACCCTGCTAAAAGATTTATTATCGCAATAAGCACAGCCCCCTTTCCCAACCGTCCCATCCAAATTAGGACAACTAAAACCAGCATTCAAAGAAACCTTGCGAATTCGCTCGCATCCAGGAAAAACCTCTTTTAAAAAGTCTTTGTAAGATTTTATTCCCATATCCTATTTTGCATCCAAATCCGAAATTCTGTTAATCCTGTAAATTCTGTGAATTCTGGTTCAGACAATCAATCATTCCTTCTGCCGCCAATCAGACCGGCTTTATAAGCCCAGTACAAAAGCATCAAAATGGAATTTATAGCAGCAGCCACATAAGTTAAACCTGCCGCTGTTAAAACAGAAGAAACCGTATTTGCCTCGGTTCCGGGCTTAACAATGCTCAAATTCTCCAACTGCCTCTTTGCCCGTGCGGAAGCATCGAACTCAACCGGAACAGTGACCAAGGTAAAAGCAGTTGCCATTGCAAACAGAGCAACCCCCAAAACAGCGAGATAATGCCCAAGCCCAGAGTTAATCTCTGCCCCAGCCCCAAGCATAATGCCTATGATAATAATCCAAGGTCCCAAATTGCTCCCTATATTCGCCACAGGCACAATAGTGGAGCGAATCCACATGGGAAAATAATTCTGCGAATGTTGAATAGCATGACCAACCTCATGCGCCGCCACGCCCGCCGCCGAAGCAGACCGCCCATTATAAACCTCCGGGCTTAAATTAAGCGTTTTGTTGAGCGGATTATAATGGTCAGAAAGAAAACCCTTATGTTCATGAACGCTCACATCGCTAATCCCGCAGCTCTGCAAAATAGCCTTAGCGACCTGCGCCCCGGTATAACCGCTGGAAATAGCTATCTTCTCGCCGCTCTTAAACCGAAGTTTAACCATAAAAGCCGCCCCACCCGACAAAACAATAGCCAAGAGCATAAGAATCATATAAATAGGATCAAAAAGCATTTTAGCCTCCGAATTAATTTTAAATTTAAATTTTTTACCCCCAAAAAACCAAAAAATTAGGTAAAAATGGGGATATATTGCATATTTGGGGGGTTGAACGTTCTATATTACCACGATATGTCCTTCGCCCTCCTAAAAACATCGCCAAATTCTGCGGCTCGGCTTGGTTTGCTGAAAACCGACCACGGTGATATACCTACGCCTATTTTTATGCCTGTGGGGACGGCGGCTAGCGTTAAGGCGGTTTCGCCGAGGGATTTGGTGGAAATGAAGGCGAAAATAATTTTGGCGAATACATATCATTTGCATCTGAGACCCGGAACGCCCTTGATAGCCAAAATGGGGGGGATACACAAATTTTGCAGCTGGCAGGGACCTGTTTTGACGGATAGCGGGGGATTTCAGGTTTGGAGTTTGAAGGAACTCCGCAAAATAAGGGAAAACGGCGTTGAATTCCGCAGCCATCTGGACGGCAGCAAGCATTTTTTCTCGCCCGAAAGCGTTATGCAGGCACAGAGGGAAATAGGCGCAGACATAATAATGGCATTTGACGAATGCACCCCCTACCCCAGCACAATAGAGCAAACCCAGAAATCCCTTGACTACACAAAACGCTGGACAAGAACAGCAAAAGAATGGCTCTCCAAAAACCCGCCCCTCCACGGCTACGGGCAAAAATTCTTCGGAATAATCCAAGGCGGCACCCACGAAGAACTCCGCTTGCAGGCGATAGAGGAACTAAAGCAGATAGAACCGGACGGCTACGCAATTGGAGGGCTTTCCGTTGGCGAGAGCGCTGAGGAAATGTACAAAATATCCGCACTCTGTACGCAACAAATCCCCGAAACCCACCCTAGGTACATAATGGGAGTAGGAACCCCCTGGAACATATTGGAGCTAATCCTGCGAGGAGTTGACATGTTTGACTGCGTTATGCCCACCCGAAACGCCAGAAACGGCATGTTATTCACCAGCAAAGGCGTTTTGCACTACAAATCCGCCATCCACAAAGAATCAGAAGCCCCCCCAGACGAAAACTGCTCCTGCTACACCTGCAAAAACTTCTCAAAAGCCTACCTAAGGCACCTAATCCACTCCAACGAACTCCTAGTCCTCCAACTAGCCAGCATCCACAACCTGCATTTTTACTTAAATTTAATGGAACAGGCAAGGGAAAAAATATCCCAAGGCTGTTTTGAAGAATGGGCTGGGGAGCAAATTAAGTGTCTGAACCAGAATTTGCAGAATTAACAGTATTTCCAGAATTAACCACATTTATTGGCTTTTACACTAATATATATATGTATATTATTCTGTTAATTCTGCAAATTCTGGTTCAGACAAAAGGGGCAGACAATAAAAAAAAATCCCTCCACCCTTGACAAATTCCAACAATTTTTCTATATTTATACCTGTCGGAAAAAAATAACCTTTTTTTTGGGCAAGCGAATAAGCCGAAAATCGCGCAAAAAGCAAAGAGTAGGCATAGGAAGAAGGGAGAGATATATGAGGTTAAACAGAGTTCTTCTATTGGCGGCAACAATCAGCATGATGATGTTTGCCTTGGTATTCACAATTTCTTGTTCTGGCGACGACGGCAAAGACGGCAAAAATGGCACCAGCTGCACAATGCAAGAAGAAGGCAGCGACTGGAATATTATTTGCGGCGGCGAAGAAGTAGGCACAATTCACGGCGGAGACGGCAAACCCGGTAGCAATGGCACCGATGGTACCGATGGCGATGACTGCTGGCTAAATAGAGTAGGCACCAGCTATGAAGTGCGCTGCGGCGCAGGCAATGGCCAAGTAAAAGGCAACTTAGATGGCTGCGGTCTCTTCACAGACGAAGAAAACAAGTTCTTGGTTACCCTTACCTGTGGAAAAAGCGAAGTTAATCTTTGCAGAAACGAAATCTTTGACCCCACAGAAGACACTTGCGACGAGAATTGCTCTGGTTCTGCTACCTCTTGCGTTATTTCTGGCGGAGCATCAGTATTTAAATTCTGCGGTCCAGCCAACAAAGCCATAAAATACAACGAAAAGAGGCAATATTGCGGCTATGGCAAAGACGACAACGAAAAATATCAGATTCCAGCAACCGTGTACAACAACTGCGGCAAACCGGGTGACCCCATGCCCAATTTAACTGAATATAACGAAGACGAATATTGCAGACACATGGATTCAAAAACCTCCAAATTGGCAGGATTGGAATCTGGCGACTACTGCAATGGAAAGCCTCTCAACAAAGACGGCTGGAAAACCGAATATTGCGGCTATGCAAGCAATGAAGCGAAAGTCAAAAGCGTAATCACTGGAATTTGCGATGCTCCAGCCGAATCTGGCGGACCTCAGGGACCAAATGAAGTAGCTTTTGGGCAAGGATATTGCGAAGTAAAATGGTCACACAGACCCATCCTCAAAAAAGGCGTAATTGGCAACAAAACCACATATTCCGAGAATTTGTGCGGCACAAGCGAAAATAACAAACCCAATAACGGAACTTGGAAAGATGAATATTGCGGCTATGCAAGCGGCACAAGTGCCGATGGCGTTAGAACTAAAGTGTACTCTGGAATTTGCGATGACACAGATAGCGACGATGCTATTAAAGCACCCAACATGGAAGGTTACAACCAAGGGTACTGCATGGCAGATAGAGGCGACACAACAAAATACACAAACGAAAATTTCTGCAACGAAGACCCAACCAAAAGACCAAATGATGGCAAATGGAAAGGCGAATATTGCGGATACGAAAACGAAACTGCTGCTGCTGCCGGCAAAGTTTACGCTGGTATTTGCGACGACGACCAAGGTCCAAATGCAGACGGTTGGAATCCAAAAGAATTCTGCGAATTTGACCCTTCCACAGGCAAAACTGTTAGAAGCGAAAATGTTTGCGAAAATGGCGATAAAATCAACGAATACACATGGAAAAGCGAATATTGCGGCTATGGCTCCAAAAATGCCACCCAAACATCCAAACAAGTTGGCGTTTGCGACACAGGCGAAGGTCCCAATTCCGTGGAATTTGGCGGCGGATATTGCACCGTGCCACCTGCCAATAGGTTGACCGGCAAAACAGAATACACAGATGAATTCTGCGGAACCAGCGGCAAAGTGAATGAAGGCAAATGGAACAGTGAGTATTGCGGCTATGCAAGCGGCAAATCCGAAGACAACGACAAAGTGTGGAAAGGCGCCTGTGATGATGGAGACGGAAAGAACAAAGACGAGTACGGCAAAGAGGGATATTGCCAAGCAGCAAGCGAAGGCGCTGCAACAACTTGGTCCACAAACTTCTGCGATGCCGTAAAGAAATCAGGCAAATACAACGAAGATGGCTGGAAAGGACAATACTGTTACCCAATAAACAGTGGAGTAAACAGCTGCCCCGCAGGCATGAAGCAAAACATATCAGTTGCTAGCAACCATACCAACAGATGCGTCCTTCCATCAACCTTGGAAAGATGCAATAGAGACTCACTTTACGCAACTAATAATATGGTTGGCGGGCTAACCGGCACCTCCAAAGCTAATACAGGAAACTATAGCGTATCTTCCTGTATTTTCGCTGGAAGAGCGAATCCTGACTTTGGTACTACTTCCCCCAATGCCACCACCTATGACTTGGATGCCGCTGACTGCGAGAAAAAAGGCATAAAGGATGGCTACGTGGAGAGAACATGCACGCAAGTTATTAGAGTAGCTAGACAAGCTGAATGTGACACAACCGCAGGTAGCACCACTCTCGGCGGCAAATCAACCACTTGCACAATTTATTCTGGTTCCACCACATCAGGTGCTGCCCCAGCAGCTATAGCTTATGGCAACGCAGCAGCTAGGCTCAATTTTGCTAATTCAGGTACTGACAGCTTACATTTGAACACAATGACGACAAGCTGCAAATGGGATTCGGCTAACAAAACCTGCACCGTAATCACAAAGCAAGCCTCCAGAGGCAACAACGATATTAAAGCAACAACTAGCGGCAAAGGTGCTTGCAATCCTCAGACCAATACCGCCAGTTCTGTCACCACAGCAGGCGCAGTGATAAAAAGCGAATTTACCGCAAATTGCGTGTTCACCCCATAAAACAAAAAATTAACTCTGCTCCCTTCCTGCCCCCCCGCAAGGGGGGCTTTTTTATTTTTTCACCTTTTACCCTTGACAAATTCCCGATATTTTTCTATATTTATACCTGTCGGAAAAAAATAACCTTTTTTTTAGGCAAGCGAACAAGCCGAAAATCGCGCAAAAAGCAAAGAGTAGGCACAAGAAGAAGGGAGAGATATATGAGGTTAAACAGAGTTCTTCTATTGGCGGCAACGGTCAACATATTGATTTTTGCCTTGGTATTCACAATTTCTTGTTCCAGCGGCGAAGACGGCAAAAATGGAAAAAACGGCACTGCTTGCATTGTTGACGACGATTGGAACATTGTTTGCGATGGCAGAGAAGTTGGCAAACTAGAAGGTACTGCTGGAGCAGATGGCCAGCCCGGCAGGCCCGGTAAAGATGGCAAAGGTTGCTGGCTCGGACCTAAAACAGATAACGGCAGCTACGAAATTCTCTGCGGCACCGAAGACAACAGCGAAAGCAAAGGCATGTTGGTCGGCTGCAATGCAAGAGATTTAGGTCCCTTCGAAATAGAACTCACTTGCGGCATGACAAAAGTCAATATGTGCAAGGGCATAGTATTCGACCCCGAAGAGTCTAACTGCACCACAGCTGGCGCTATTGTAGCCGGTCCAAAAACTCCCGAATTGTGCGGCAAAGTGGAATATGACCCAACCAAGCAATATTGCGGATATTCAGAGAAAGACTCCCTCAATGTGACTGAAGTACCGCCATATCCAACAACCATATACGACCTCTGTGGCACAAAATCAGGAGGCTATGTTAAACCCAATTTAGCTAAATGGGACGAAGAATATTGCAGGTTTATTGACAGCACCCATGCAGTAGTAGCCATGCCTCGCACCAACACATCAGACTTGTGCGACAAGCTTCCGCTCAACAAAGACAAGTGGAAAGGCGAATATTGCGGCTACAAAAGCAATGCTGCCCTCAAAAAAACAATACTCACAGGAATATGCGACCAAAAAGGCAATTCAATTAAAACTACTATGAATGACTGTATTGCTTTTGAACAGGCTGCAAATTCTCTAACTTTAGTTCAAGCTACAACTAAGTGTGCTACCGAAGAATTCCAAGGACCAAATGAAAAAGCCTTTGGTCAAGGATACTGCGAAGTCAAGGATGCCGACAAGCTCACAGGCAAAACCACATATTCCGAAAAAACATGCGGTGCATCGGGCAGAATCAACAAAGACAAATGGAGCAATGAATATTGCGGATTTACAAATGTTAAATCTGCTGCTCCAGACAAGATCTATAAACCCCTATGCGACGAGGCAGCAACCGCAGTATCATATTATTCCAATGGCTCTGCTGGTTATTTTGCCAAACTCTCTGCTAACGACATTTTCGTTAACTACAACAAAGGTCCAAGTCTTCTAAAGATAAAGAACAATGAAGGTACGCAAGACAGCCTTCTTGTAAAGGATTACTGTGCTTGGCAGGAAAATGGCAAAACAATATTGACAACCGTCTGCGGTGAGAATGCCAAGCCCAATGGCGGCAACAAGTGGAACAAAGACTATTGCGGCTTCAAGAGCGACAAGGTCCCAGTTGCTGGTACCTCAAACACCACATTCCATCCTCATCAGGATTCACTCATAGCTCTTTATACCGCTGGCTTGTGCGATATCGGCGGAGGTCCTTTCAGCAGAGATAGACTAAGCTCATCACCAGGAGCAGCATACCCAGCAAACGTGGATAGCAAATGGAATGGATATTGCCAAGGAAACGCAATCAATGCAAAAACAACATTGGTTGCCCCAACAGATACCTGCGGCGATGGAAAGAAGAAAAACCTTGGAAAGTGGAACAAAGAGTATTGCGGCTGGGCAGCCGGCGCAACCGTTGCGTTTAATGGTAGTGCTCCTGCTTCAACAGATTTAATAGATGCAAACAATGCACCCACCTCAAAGCAACAAAATGATGCTTGCGAAGACGGCACCGGACCACGCGATGGTTTAGTAAATCCTAATCCTATTTCTGGTGGAGCAGACCTTAAAGCAGCTTTGAATTCCAGCAAAGACAACTACTGCGCAATCGTAAACACAGTAGCTGGCAAAATTGTTCCCAGCAAAAAAACAACTGCTGTCTCTGCTTGCACAGACGGCACCAAGCCTAACGATAAGACATGGAAAGGGGAATATTGCGGAGTTAGAGATGCTGGTGGCACCACAAGTACCAAGGGTCTTTGCGGCGATGGCAACGGTCCAAGACTAACAGCTTTAAATATCACTAACAAAGCTTATTGCCAGCAAGCATCAGAAGGTGCTTCAGGCACGGTTCTAGCATCCACTGCAACAGGAGCAAATGGCTCAACAGGTGCAGGTGGGTACTGCGGCGACATCAGTGTTCCCACCAGCCTCAAGACCGTGAACGCGGACTACTGGAAGAACGAATACTGCTACTCCGACAAGAAAGTAAACACCTGCCCCGGCGGCAGACCCGGCATAACAACCGCAAAATCCACCGATCCGGTGAACGAGAGATGTAACCTGAGCGGAACAACAGGCGGTCCTGGCGGCGGTCCAGCTCCCACATTGCCCTCCTGCGTAACAGGAACAGCCCCAAGCCTAGTTGCTAGCTCTTGCACACAACCTGAATGCACCGACCCCAACAACTATTTGAGCTGGACTGGCGGCACATGCGTGTTCACAGCCAAAGGCAACTGCGAAGCAAAGCACAATGGCTTTACCTACAATTTAGATGCTACATGCACAAAATCTGCCACAAGCCCAGAATTGAGTGCGGAACTTTGCGCCGTAGGCACTTTGGATATTACCTCGGTAATAGGAACCTGCAAATATGACGAAGACATAACAGCATCATTCGCTATTACTGGTCCTTGCGAAGCAGGTGGCGGAAGCTGGGGTTTAGACCCAACCGCAGGCACATGCTCCAAATCAACTCTCTTAACTGAGAGTGCTTGCGAAGCGGCTTCTGTGAACACATGGACACCGCCAGCAGCCGGCGCAGGCACATGCTCCAATTCAGCGTTAACATCTCAGAGTGCTTGTGAAACTCCAAAGGGAGTATGGACACCAGACCCAACCGCAGGCACATGCTCCAATTCAGCGTTAACATCTCAGAGTGCTTGTGAAACTCCAAAGGGAGTATGGACACCAGACAATACAGATGTTTGCAATGGCGGCACAGGGGCAGATCAAACTGATTGCGAAGCAGGCGGCGGCACATGGGGACCAGACGCAACCGCAGGTTCATGCAGCATAACAAGCATTACAGCTCAGACTCCTTGCGAAGCAGCTAATGTGAACACATGGACACCAGACGCAACCGCAGGTTCATGCAGCATAACAAGCATTACAGCTCAGACTCCTTGCGAAGCAGCTAATGTGAACACATGGACACCTGCTCCTGGCACATGTTCCGATGCAGCGTTCTCAACTCAGCCTCTTTGCGAAGCAGAAAAGGAAACATGGACACCGGACTTGACTGCTGGCATTTGCACTGGAGGCTCCTATACTGGAACAACGAATCCCTCTGCTTGCACAACAACTGGCGGCGGATTTAGTGATGGTACTCTTTGCTGGAAGGAAAAAACTGAAGCTGGCAAAGATAAAGCCTACTGTGATACTAAATCAGACTACCTTGGTGCTACAGGCTTATTAGAAAATTACACCTCTGGCATGTGTACTTATCCCTAACCTACGATAATTAACCTCCCTGCCTCCCCGTCGCAAATTGCGGCGGGGAGCTTTTTGTTTGGGGGACCTTGACAAGGATTTTTTACCATTCCCTGCCACAGTTTTGATATAACAAATAGGAAACTTGGATTGAAGTGCCAGAAATAATTTTGTATATTATAAACAAAATTGGAGATTGTATGGCTATAGAATTCAAATTGAACGAGCGGAAAGCGGTGGAAGCTGTCCTGTGGTTCATTGAAGAAAAGAAAGTCAGCGATATGTACGCCATCTTCAAAATGTTATTCGCCGCTGAAAAATACCACCTGAACAAATATGGAAGACCTATAACCGGTGGCATATACATGGCAATGGAGCACGGCACGGTTCCGAAATGGCTTTATTTCGATGCGTGCAATATGCTTGGGGTAGGATTCGCCAAGGTTGGAACGGATTTTGTGGCGGAACGCTCTTGCATAAGAGACTTTTTCTCCGAAACCGACATTGAGGGATTGGATCACGGATACGAGGAATACAAAGGAATGGGGTTCAATGCTATAAGGGACAAAAACCACAAAGAACCCGCATGGGAAAAATATTGGAAACTCAGGGGACCATCCAATTACAAGGAAATACCTTTTGAAGCTTTCATAGAAGAAAATTGGCTTAGAGAAGAACTGTCATGGAAATCGCACTTCATGGTGATTTAGCATGGGCGCAATCGCAATTCCGCAAATATCCGAAGTTTACGTCATGGATGTGTCTGAAAAACTGGAGCATAGAGCAACCAAGCATTGCATTTGCATTTCGGCAGGAAACGGCAGATATGTTTTGATAAATTCTGAGCATCGTGAAATGTACGATGACTTTGAAATCAAAGTTTCCGATTATGATTTTTTGAAACAAGATAGCTATGTCGGATGCGCCGAAGCCATCGTACTAGAAAAAAAACGCATAATTAAAAAAGTGGGAAGCATGAAATATGAAGATATGCTCAAAATATTGGAGAAAATACGAAAACCCAAGCACATAGCGAAACCCAATCGTGCAGAAATGGTTCTTGAACTTGAAACATGGATTAATAACTATCAAGAAAATAAATTAAGGGCGTTCAATAATAGATAATCGAGTTTGAATTTAATTCGTTTCTATGCGTATCTGTTATATTAGTTTTAAAACAACATATAACCTCCCTGCCTCCCCCATCGCACAAGCGGTGGGGGAGCTTTTTTTTATGCGAAAAAATGCACAAAAATGTCAACAGTTGTTGACAAATAAGTATGCCTACCATATATCTGTTATACTTAAACGACCAAACTTGCAGCTAAAGTCATTATAGCTTCTTTACTCAAGTCGTGATACTTGAAAGAGTATTTAAGAGTTCTAATAAAGCTTTCAGATGGATTAAAATCCTTTTTTTCATCGTATATGACCGATAAGAACAAAGACAAAGCTATTAGAAGATTTACTTTATCCGTATCCCATTCGCCACTAGATGCATTAGACGATTTATCATTTTTATACTTAAAAGGTTGGCACTTCAATATCCAAAAACAGTACAAAGCGATCTCATTCAATTCACCCATCACTAGCCCTTTATGAAATAAGTGATAATAAACTTTTCTTTTTTCTACCCTGCCTATAATATCTTTAATTAAAGAAAAATTATTTGCACGCCCTAGATATACATTTTTTGATTCTTCGTCTATTGCACCTCTAACTTTCAAAGCCAAATTATAATGTTTTTTACGATTTTCTTTTCCGTTAAGCGGTTTAAATAACAATTTGTAACCAGATAAAGAATCATCTTTATCCATATCTACGATTACATAAAGATATTTATCGCTAGAAAGATTAAATAATAGAGTACGGTTATTGAAATACTGTTTAACACCAGCAATTATTTCTTTATGAATACTTAAATACATATCAACAGGATAAGGGAGAGAGTTTGTAAAAGACATATCACGAATGGTTTTTTCGTATTCGCTAAAATAATCAGCCTCGCTTTTAGCGGATATAATATGCTTATCAATAATACTTCCAACAACAACTTCGTGTGTTTTTATATAAGCTTCTGCCGATAGCTCTTTAAAAGGCTTTTCTTCTTTATCTGACAAAATATTAGAAGCTATATCTCTGTGCACTTTGAGATATTCATCTTTATTTATAGACTTGGCTAGGTAAACTCTGCTAAAAATTTGATTCATACTTCGGTTAAAACTATTTTTTTTAAAAAAGATTTAAGATTGGTTCCCTCTGCGGTTTTCTTTTCGGAAAGATTAACTGACAACAAAGTCTCAAATACATCATTATTTGGAAACCTGCAATGATTTGTAAAACCGCCACTACTTTCAAATGCATTATCCTCTGAGAAATCCGCATCTTCAAGAAGATTTAAATCTTCATCTAAATAGAAAACACCTTCCTCTCTGAACTTTTTATTGTCCACTTGAGAATCTCCATTCAAATTTAGCATTGCTCTTTTGATATATACCAATATATGTACGAGCCTCCACCGGAAGCATAGCCATTTTTTTAATAGCCGTTTCTGTATTAAATACCATAAACATGAACCATATAAATATAGATAATTTTTTTCAGTTTGTCAAGGTCCCCCAAACAAAAAGCTCCCCGCCGCAATTTGCGACGGGGAGGCAGGGAGGTTAATTATCGTTAGGTTATGGATATGCGGCTATGCCTAGCACGCATTTTCCGTTTGTCCAAGGTTTGGTGACTGGTTTTAGGCCACCCCAGATAACTGCACATTCTGCATCGTCAACGCCGTGGTTTTCTGGTATTACGCATTTGCCAGCATTGGTTCCTGTTGTAGGTATGGTTCCGCCAAATTCAGCGCATTCGCCGTCTTTGCTGAAAGCAAGATTCAAAGTGCCGCTGACATAGCATCCTTCTGGCTTGAATGTGCCAACTACTGCGCAACCATTGTTAGTGCTGTTAAGCGTGCCGCCAGCGCAATCAGGATCCCATGTGCCAACTACTGCGCAACCATTGTTAGTGCTGTTAAGTGTGCCGCCAGTGCAAACAGGATCCCATGTGCCAACTACTGCGCAACCATTGTTAGTGCTGTTAAGTGTGCCGCCAGTGCAAACAGGATCCCATGTGCCAACTACTGCGCAACCATTGTTAGTGCTGTTAAGCGTGCCGCCAGTGCAAGCAGGACCGGGAGTGCTCATATCATCGCAATCGCCGTTTCCATCAGGGGCAGAGCCATCATCGCATTGCGATGCAACAAATGTGCCTGGTGCGGAGCATCCATCGTGAGTTGCGTTCTCACTTCCGCCATTGCAGGTGTGCCCAAATGTGCCCGGCGCGGAGCATCCATCGTGAGTTGCGTTCTCACTTCCGCCATTGCAGGTGTGCCCAAATGTGCCCGGCGCGGAGCATCCATCGTGAGTTGCGTTCTCACTTCCGCCATTGCAGACGTGCCCGAATGTGCCTGGTGCGGTGCAAGCAGTGTGAGCGCTGTTAAGTTGACCGCCAGTGCAAGCAGCAACATCCCATGATCCTGAGTTATCCGAGCATTTATCGCTATTGTCAAAGTCATTGACAATGGCAGGGCAGGTGCCTAGGGTGGCGAAGAACTTGAAGGTTGTTGCGGGTGATAGTATGGATGTGCTACCATCGCAGTCATCGTCAAAATCCTTGTTATTATTCTCTTCTGTGGTTGCGTTTCTGGAGCATACTGGATCGTTCCACGTTAAATTCAAGGAACTGGGCTGTCCTAGTTTGCACACGAATTCAGGATTTTTTAGCTTGCAGGTACCAGCAGTAGCACTACCTATCCATTCAAATTCGGTAGCAGCATCACAATCAGTCTTTGAGCAGGCTGAAGGATTTACTACTCCATCTGCTCCCGTAGTTGCACAACTACTGACGCCGCCAGGACCGCTTGTTGTTCCGCTCAGGTTACATCTCTCGTTCACCGGATCGGTGGATTTTGCGGTTGTTATGCCGGGTCTGCCGCCGGGGCAGGTGTTTACTTTCTTGTCGGAGTAGCAGTATTCGTTTTTCCAGTAGTCCGCGTTCACGGTCTTGAGGCTGGTGGGAACACTGATGTCGCCGCAGATTTACCTACAAAAAACTTCTGCCTGCCAATCGACAGGAAAACCTATGGCGAATTTAATTCTTGCTTGAATCAGATTCATATCTCAGCGCACGGCATAATTCCTAGAAATCCCAAGCCTTCGTTTCGCCTCCGCCAAAGGAATACCCTTTTCCCATAGGGTAAGCAGCTTTTTCACGCCTTTAACTTCGCCTCTAGCCTCGCCTTCCTCTCTGGCAACGGCGATGGCATCTTTCAATTTGAACTTTGTGGTCAACATATTAACTACCTCCGATGAATTTTGTCTCAAATAATCACTTAATATCCCTTTGTCTATGCAATAACGGACTGCACTTTCTATCGCTTCCTTCAAAGGCTTGCTACTGGATTGAAATTCCCTGACCTTTGCAACAAAGGCGGAATAACCAGCCAAGTTCTTGCTCCGCTGCTCAATCTTTGGGTTATGACCCTTGTTTATGTTCAGCACACGGACTGACAATTCCAATTCAGGAGCTTTCTTTATGCCAAGTTGCTCGAATGCGTCTGAAAGCTTCAATATCTTTTCTTTTGGATATTTATCTATGCCGTTGTATAGAACTATGAATTCAGGTCTTGGGATTTTGAGCAAATCCTGTTTGTAAATGCTTTTGGGGTCTATTATCTTTTCATATACTTTCGATATATATATAAGAAAACGCAAAGGCATATTTTCATTTATGCTAGATTGATGCTCTATTAGCACAACCAATTTGCCGCCTATAGTGAAAGATATGTCGTTCTGCCTGTTTGGGAACAGAACGCCTTCCAATGTGTTGATGGTTATTATATTTGGGTCTTTGTAGGAAGTTCCCTCTATCGCGTTGTACAATTCCAGCAGACGCTTCTTGTCTTTGAACAAAGAAGTGAAAATCGAATCTTTGTATTTGCGCTTGGCTGGCATAAAGGCAATATAGAAAATCCACAAAGAGGTTCTATGGAAATGCCTATTGAAGTAAAAGATTTCTATTTTACCAAATATGCCTCAAAAATACTTCAACATAGCGGGTCCCTGCAATTCAAAAGAGCATTATATGCTTGACCCTTTGCGTGGTATTAGCAAAGAATTAATGAATTTGATAGATTCAAAACAATATTTTGTCATTCATGCCGCTCGGCAGAGCGGAAAGACAACGTTGCTAAAAGGGCTTACCCGCAAAATAAATGCGGAGGGCAAACTTTACGCCTTGTATTGCTCGCTAGAATGCTTGCAAGGAGTTACAGCAATAGAGAGAGGCATTCCTTCTATTGTGCGAATGCTAAAATGCGAACTGGAAAATCAAAATTTGCCGAGCGGATTTGCCAAAGATGCTGACTTTGAAAATATAGATGGCTTGCTTCACCAATGCTTTATTTCCTATTGCCGTTCTTTGGATAAACCTTTGGTCATATTTTTTGATGAAGCTGATTGCCTTAGCAACGGAACTCTGATTTCATTTTTAAGGCAGCTTAGATATGGATATATAAACAGGGACAGCGTTCCTTTTGTTCAAAGCACTGCTTTAGTGGGAATGCGCAACATCAGGGACTACAAGGCACGTATTCGCCCCGACAGCGAAACACTGGGCAGTGCAAGCCCATTCAACATAATTTCAGAAGCAATGACTATCAGCAATTTCACCTGCGAAGAAGTGGCGGAACTATATTCGCAGCACACCACAGCAACAGGACAGGTTTTTGAAAAAGATGCCATTGAATTTATCTTTGAGCAAACACAGGGACAGCCCTGGCTTGTGAATGCCATAGCGAGAGAAGCAGTTGAAAAAATTTGTAAATCTGATTATTCAATAGCCATAACACAGGAGATGGCAAAGCAAGCCATCCAAGATATAATTTTGGCAAGGGGAACGCATTTTGATTCACTTATGGAAAGGCTAAAAGAGGAACGTGTACGCAATGTTATACAGCCTTTGATTATGGGCGAGGAAGCAGACAGGACAACCGATAATTACTTGTATGCCAAGGATTTGGGTTTGATAAGGGACTTAAATGGAAAAGTTGAACCGTCCAATCCAATTTACGCAGAAGTAATCATAAGAGCCATAACTTGCACCGCACAGGAGGCTTTTAAAAACAGCAAGCCGAATTCCGATTTGCCAAAGTATGTTATTAAGGGCAAAATAGACATAAACCATCTGCTCAAAGATTTTCAGTCTTTTTGGAGAGAGAACAGCGAGATTATCTGGGATGAGCTTTACGAGGAAGGTTTTCGCGAATACAAAGAAGCCTCCCCCCATTTGGTTTTGCAGGCATTTTTGCAGAGGGTTATAAATGGCGGAGGGCATATTTCAAGAGAGATGGCACTCGGCAAAAAGCGTGTTGATATTTGCATTGAATGGGAAAATCAAAAATACCCGATTGAGATTAAACTTTACAAGGGAGCTAAAACGATAAAAGATTCCACAGAGCAAATTTTGGATTATATGGAGAGAGTAGGCTCAAAAGAAGGCTGGGTGGTTATTTTTGACCGCACCCCCAAGAAAAGCTGGAGCAAAAAACTTTACATGAAAGAGGTCAAGCAGAAGGCAGGAAAGAAGGTAACGATTTTTGGGTGCTGATTTTCCAGAATTTACTAATTTACGAATATGCTACCTGAAATTAGATGGATACAGAGATTGGACAGCTTTGAAAGAGCTTTTGCGGTATTGCAAAGGATAGCTGCAATAAAAAGCGAGCGCGAACTTTCTGAAGCAGAAGAACTTGGGCTTATACAATCCTTTGAATTTTCGTTTGAATGTGCCTGGCAGCTTATGAAGGATTTTTTAACTTATGCTGGAATATCCGGTATTCTAGGTTCACGAGATGCCATTCGTCATGCTTTTAATAAGGGAATTATTAACAACGGAGAAACTTGGATTGAAATGCTAGACAGTCGGAACGAAACAGTTCACAGTTATGATAGCGAAACATCAAACAAAATTTCAAGCAACATTTTGAACCTATATAAAAACGAGATGGAAACTTTATTGAAAACCATGAAAACGCAGGTGGAGGAAAGAAATGTTGTTCGGGCTTCCTGATTCTGCCATGCAAAAGATAAATGCTATTTTTGCTCAGTATAAATCCATAGAAAAAGTTGTTATTTATGGTTCGCGCGCAAGAGGTGATTTTCGCAAAGGTTCGGATATAGACTTGGCTATATTCGGCAAATTGGATTCTATGGATAAAATTCGCATCGCGGGGCAAATAGAAGATTTGCCAATTCCATATTTGGTGGATGTTTCATTATTTTCAAACATAAAAAACGAAAATCTAATAGAACATATTGAGAGAATAGGAAAAGTGTTCTACCCCAATACAGCTTTGCCATTTCCATAGCATATTTAACGGTAAATCTGCGGCGACATCAGTGTTCCCACCAGCCTCAAGACCGTGAACGCGGACTACTGGAAGAACGAATACTGCTACTCCGACAAGAAAGTAAACACCTGCCCCGGCGGCAGACCCGGCATAACAACCGCA
>Ga0268262_10000242_pt1 | contig 73767 bp, 63 predicted proteins | sample TergutNc150P3_FD_190354 | JGI IMG/M metagenome (GOLD analysis project Ga0268262, IMG submission 190354) | Nasutitermes corniger P3 segment gut microbial community from laboratory colony in Florida, USA - Nc150 P3 (SPAdes) (version 2) | ecosystem: Host-associated > Arthropoda: Insects >...
GTAAATGTCTTTGATTGTCGCCTGAATCCCTTGTGTTGACATTCCGTGGCTGTACATCGCGAGGATTTTGTCGTCGAATCCGCGCCATTCCCTTTGGTGTTTACCGACTATTTTAGGCTCGAAATCTCCGTCCCGGTCACGTGGAACTTCGATCTCCATCGGTCCCTGGTCAGTCCTCAGCGTCTTTTTTGATTTCCCGTTTCTGCGGTTGTCGTTAGGTTTTTCGCCGGATTCGCTCTTTTCGTAACCGATTTGTTCGGTTAGTTCCGTCTGCATTGCCCTTTCGATAAGCGCTTTGCTCAACTGCTTGATAATTCCTTCCGGCCCGTAAAAATCATCCGGCCCCTTGTACTCTTTCAGCAGTTCGTCCAATACTTCTTTCGTGATTGCCATACTTCCTCTCCTTGGTAGTATAGCGTTTTACACAAAATTATTTATGGGCTCGACTAGTTTCCCTCTGTTATTCTTCAATGTTTTTTGTTATTTACATAATTTTTTATTACGAGTTTGATATTTAATTGTTTTTACAGATTTCTAATTGATTTGGAAATATAAGCCAGACATTTGTAATTATGATGTTATATATTAATTTACAAATTTTACATTCTATCTATCGAATAATTTAAAATTTAATTTAACCGTTATTTCATTAAGAGCAATATCTTGCTTTTCACAAAATAATTTTATATCTTCCCAATATTGCCAACCTTCATCTGATTTGCATAATTTTACGTGATAATATCCATCATCATCTTTTTCGATTTCATGCGTAATACCATTTCTTTCAAGTATTTCTATATTCTCTTTTATTTCTCTTTGTCGTAAAAGAGTAACTTTTTCAATTTCGTGTAGGGGTATAACAAAACCATAATTGGATTTATTAAAAGCTCTGGATATCATTATTGATAGTAATTTTTTAGTTTCCGGAGGAAGATTTTTTATTTTTGCAAGCAATCTATTTAAAACTTTAGAATTTTCGATACACTCTAATTCACCAAGCTTCCAATTCAATACATCTGACATCCTTAAACAATTCTTAGCCTCTTGAAAATTGTCATTGATACCGTAATCTTTTATCGAATCAATAATTTTATCAAGAAAATTACCATATTTTTCTTCATGTTTTAATTTAATTTCATACATTTGTTCTTTTGGAAACTTTTGAACATCATTTGTTATACAATGATGTTCATAACACATTAGTAATAAATTGTTAAAAGAACGCCTATCTTCATTTGTCATGTTAGGATTGAACCTCTCTCCTCCTTCTTCAGCAGCTTCAATGTGGCAAATTTGTCCTATAAATATTCCATCATAATTCATTAATATATTTTTACATCCAGGAAAAGCACACAAGTTTCCTGACTTTAGGTACAATTCTCTTAGTACATCTGGTGTTGGGTTTAATCTTTTGACTTTTTCTATCATTTTTATTCAACCTCTGTTATATTATGTTCTTTATGTAGTTTTTTGTCAAATTTATTAAATTCCTTAAGATTGAGGATAATAATTTGTTTTTATATTATATAAAAATCCTTCCTCTAATTGAGACATCGTTATAATATTTTCTGTGGGATAATTTAAATTAATCATAAACTTTAATGGAACAATATCATTTACAAGTAATATTGGAACTATTTTAGTATTAGCATTTCCCATTTTAAGTTGTTTTATAACATTTGTTTTATTATCTATTACCCATTTATATCTTGCTATATGACGACTTAGCCACCTTTCACTTCCTTTTAGAAATCTTTTAATTTGTCTTCCCATTTCTCTTGGTGTCTTTGCTTTTTCTAAGTTTTTACATTCAATAATAAACAAAAAATTACCTGTTTTATCGAAAGCAACAACATCAATATCACCAAGATCGTTTTTTTTATCTTTTGCTCCAACCATTGTCATTGGAATATTTGATCTTGTTTCAAAGCCTTTGTCAATAAACCATTTTGCTACATTATCATTAAATATTTGTCCTATTTCATTCCTTCTATGTCCAAAATATTTAAGTATTTTCCCATTAAACATTGTGTGATCTAACTCTCCATCATAACAAGATATAAAAAAATATTCACAAGCAATACAAAGTAATCTAGGAAATAACAAATATTTATCTGTAGCTATTTTTATATAAGGTTTGAATGATAACGATAACGGTCTTTTAAATAACCAAATACTATTATTACGAAAATTAGGACTTCCTTTAGGTTCTTCAAATTGTGTACGAACGTTTAATGTAAAGTAATCTATACATTTCTTTATCTCGTCATTCTTTGTTGTTGAAATTGGTGATTTTTCTAATATATTAGTTAATTCGGTATAATTAATATCTAGATATGTTTTTTTATTATCAATCGCAAATTTTGCTAATGAATAAGCAATCTCAATCGGTAATTCATAATTAAATCCAAATTCTTCTTTGTATGCTTTTTTAAAACTAGCAAACAACTTATCTTGTATTTTTTCTTTGCTTTGTTGATATTTCTGTTTATATAAATCAGAATAAATATTTTTATTATGTTCTATATATTGTGATACAATAGAAATATTATATTTATCCATAATTGAATCAATTGTTTTTTTATTCTTAAAGAAAAGCATCCCATTATCTATCCCAAATTCATCTAAATCAATAAGATCATAATATAGAGCATCAGAAATTCTTCCAAATTCAAGAAGTTTATAAATTTCGGCGAATAAATATTCAATATCAGTAAAGGTTATTTCCTTTCCATGATCTGTACAATGACAAAGAGCTATTTCTACTAATACACGAGAAATTTGAGAATTTATATTATATTTTGAGGTGTATATTTCAATTGCATTATGAGCTTCATCTTCATCATAATGGTTAGATATTATTGCTGCTGTAGTTCTTTTCCACAATGTAATTTCTTTTCTTATTTTATCATTATTTTCTAACGCTTTAATTATAAGTTTTTTCTTATCAAATAGCGTTAATCGCTTTATAATATCTCTATATAATATATCAACAAATTTATTTAATAATTTTAAAACATTATTTTTTTCTAATTCGGAAATAGAAAAATTCAAACTATTCTCTATAGAACTAATATCTTCATCTGGTGCCAGAATTATTTTTTCTTCTGTAATTGGGAGCATATCATCCACATCATTAGTATAAAACATGTGCATTTGTCTGCTATAACGTTTATATTTAAATATTCTTTCAATAATATTCCATATAATATTTTCTTCAACTTCTTCAAATCGCTTATTATTCACAATAGAGTATATACAGTTTATAATCGTAGCTATTAATTCACGTTCTGCATTATTTTCTGGAACATTCATCCTTTTAAGAAAAGATATATCAATCTCTATAAATATCGTACCATCAAAATAATATTTTATTTTTATTGGTGGATTATCCGGTATATCTTCAATATTATTAAAAGGATATTTTTCAAAATTTGAAAATGATACGATAATATGAAATACGTGTGGTTCTTTTTGGTTAATTATATTTTCGATTTGGTCAATACCTTTTTCTAACCAAAAGGTCAATATATCGCAAATGAGATAAGTAATTTCTGATAAATCATGTTTCTGGTTATCTGTTTCATTAAAATTTATCCAAATTCTACATTTAATTCCTTCAATTAAGAATAAAAATATACCACTAAACACATAATCTATAACTACATAAATATTTTTCATATTATAAGAGGGAACATAATGATTTATTTCTCTTCTTTGTACTACTACATATTCATTTTTATGAAATTCTACTGCATGAATATTTAATAATGATCGTACATATTTACGTATGCTAAGCAAACTATCAGTTGGTATATAAAGACGGTTAAATATTTCCTTTTTATCAATACCATATGGTAATAAATTATAATTATTTGAAAGCCAATATGCAAATAAATTAATATCTCCACTAGCATTTACAATATGTGTTCCATTTTTATGTAATTCATCTTCTTGACATTTACATTTCCAAAGTTTTAAGAGGGTAAAATCCTTATGATGTAATAATAATTCAAAATCATTTAAACTAAAAAATGTAAATTTATATTTTATTGATTTTTTATCTATTGCAGCCATCAATCCACCGCCAATATTTCCAAGAACTATAATAATTATCCCATTTGGATATGTTTGAGATAGCTTTTCACAACTAATTATTATATAATTTATTAAATTATCCGGCAGAGTATTACAGGAACTCCAGTCTTTATCTGCTTTATTCTTTAGTGTGTCAGCTATATAAATAACATAAGCAATTTTATCAATATCAATCTGATATATTTGATAAGCTATTCCCCAAGATAAATAATCAGGATGTGATAATTTTATTTTATTAGATATTGGCTCAAATATAAATCTAAATATCCTGTATGTCTGTTTTTGAAATAATGTTTTCTCAAAGTCATCTAGTAGATCGTATTTATTAATTTCTTTAAGAATAAATTTTCGGATCGCAAATCCAAGAAAACATGGTACTATGATATAAATATTATCTATTTTTATTATGGGATGACTATGAAGCGTTGTTTCTGTCTGGATTATATTGTCAATATAAGCTAAATTCTCTAAAACAAAAAAATTTAACGATTCCTCTGAAATTGATAATTGTTTTAATTTATTTGAATCAAATTTGAGTGCTTCTGATAGTTCCGTGATTTTATTATTATCAGGTAATAATAATTCCCCATTACCATCGCCACCGCCGATTGGAGACATATATGCCGAAATACCAACATCCAAAAGGATAGCATCGCTTATTTTTAGTATATCAAGTACTATTTTAAATATTTTTTCATATTGATTTCTTGACCCAGCTAAATATTGTAAAACATCTAATAACATTTGTGTTGTAGCAATATTTTGTTCCCAAATTCCTTCAAGCATTAAAAAATTACCGTTTTGAAGAGCTATGTTTCCTGAAAATAAATCTTCTGGGGGATCTTCCTGTCTTGCCCATTCACTGTTAGATAGTTTTTTATTTAATAGTTGATGTAACACGCCACGAGAGAATATTTTATGTCCCTTAGCATTACTTAAAATCAAATTTAATAAATGTTCTATTCTAATGGAATTTGTTGCTAGTTCAGGAACCAGAAATAATGCTGCTGTTTTTGCAATAGCATCAGCAGTTTTATAAGAACGTACATTTTTTATAATGAAATCATCTGTAAGTTTGTTATTTATCCACATATTATACATGATTGTAAAAACTAATGCTTCTTTTTTATCTTTTTGATATCTAATACAAGTATCTATTAAGGCATTGATTTGTTGAGGATTTTGATTAGAGAATAAAGAAGTTTTAAATTCTTCCCAGTTTGGTATATCGGTAGCAAATAATTTACCTTCATCATCCCCGTATATATCATCTAAAACTGAAGTTATTAGTTCTTGCTGTTCTTTTGTCAATTTCGCAACCGTCCCTATCTTATGTAAGAGGTTTTATACTCTAAAAAACTATAATAGTTTTAATATCTCATTACCAATTTTCTTAACTATTGTTAAATATTGTAGAACAATTTCCTTAGAAATAATTATACGTTGACCAATTATATACTTAACATCACCACTTTTATCAATATAATCTTGATCAATAAATCCGTCTTTATGTTGCAATACGTGACGCTGTTGAAAGCATTTTTTTAGACTTATATATTCAGAAGGACTTACCCAATCTTCATAACCTTTATTTATCAACTCTATCCAAAGCTTATTACCATCATCTAATCTTTGAAATATATTTCTTGTTAATAGTTTTGCTCCCTGTAACTGTGGATAAATACATTCGCAAAGCCTTTGGAAGGCAACTACAAGATCGGATAGTGATGACTCAATAAGGGATTCGCAAGTTCTTGTAGCAGCGTCTTTACTAATTTCTGAAATTGAATTATAAATTTTGTCAAGCATTACTATTTTATCATTTACTTTCTGAATTGTGTTTATGAAAGTCTGTCTGGCAGAATTATGCCCACAATAAGGACAATAAAAGGCAGATCCTATAACAGAATAACGAGAACTACATTTATCACAGGTAATTTGCTGCTCCATTTCATCAAGAGCTTCTGCTGGTAGATCGATAGCATAATTTGGTCCGCTAAATTTCATAGTAAAAGTAACAAATCCTTTTTTAGGTTTTCTATTAAAATTATTTACATCTCTTTGTAACGCTTGTCCAAATGCTGCTTTAACATGATTAAAGGCTTGAGTTTTTGCTTGTTTTATTTGTTCTGTAGTAAACCATGATCTAAAAGGAGCTTGATGTCCACAAAAAGGACAAAAAATAGTATCTGATTCATATTTTTTATTCCAATCTTCTGGTAATACTTTAAATTTTGATAAACAATCTTGGTTTGGACATTCTTTATCAAGATATCCATTCTTATCAAGAACTAATTCCATTTTATAAGATGAACCGTTAAGTTTTCTCATTGCCTGTATCGTTTCTTCAAACATTGATATATCCTCCTTATGAAATTAAAACAAAAGCTTGAGAGTCAAATATAATGATTTCTTTGCTAGTATTAACAACTGTATTTAGTATATTATCTTTGATTGCGACAATATCATCATTTATCATATCTATAACCTTTTTACCTGTCCCAAATATAATTAAGTATAACCAAAAACTAATAAATAGGGAAGTCCGCCTTGTATATAGAGTATATCTGACTTTTGAGACTTATTCCAGTGAAATTTGCTTTATATAATCAAGCAATAAAAGAATGAGCTACTCATCTAATATATAAGTCTCATAATAATATTCAAGTGACTTGTTTTCATGTTTTCAATAAGGCACATTAATATTATATTGTTCATCACTAATAATTCTTTGATCAAAGGTGTTAAGGAATACTCTGTATCATTATTAATAACATTGTTATTATCTATATACTAATTCTATAGGATTATCAACATCATCAAATATTTTCTTACAAGTAACCTTTATCCCCATCCGTTTAAATTTGAAATTTAACTTTCTCATACAAAATGATAATATTTTTACTAGTATTGATCATTTTTAACATGATTATTCATAAAATTATAGTATCCTCAAGCATGATTGGTTATAGACATACTTTTATTCCTCTGTTTCCAATCAAGCACAATCTTTCTATTTAGTGCCGCTACCCTGCAAAAATGCTTATTTATCTTGAGAGGATCACCCTCTGAATTCTCATTAGCGTTACGTACCATACACATAGCGCAAAACGCCTTATCAACACAGGAAGTACATTCGGGAAAATCTCTTTTTCTCAGACTTCTTAAATATTGTACCTTTGGTGATTTTTTCCAGATTTCTATAAGCGGTGTTTCACAGACATTACCGCAAATATAATCCTGCCATCCGGCACAGGGATATACATTGCCGTTTGCAATCATACAGATTGAATCAACACAAACTCCGCATACAATATCATTACCACTATAACGTGATTCAACTATTTCAAAATCCGTTTTCAACAATTCTTCCTGATAATTAGGATTATTTTCAATAATATCAGTTATGATTCTTCCAACTTCATCAAGGCTCATACGGTTATCAAGGTTATCAGTGGTATGATCATATCGTGCCATCATAATAAAATCTGTCTCCGCTCTGACCTTGTGTTCGTGAGCCCATTTCAAAACTTCAGTGAAACAATTCTTGTTCTGCTTCATGGTAGGGCAGCTAATCTGTAAAGGAATGTCGTTTTCAATAAGCCTCAAAATGTTATCTCTTGTTTTGTAAAACGAACCATTAAACTGGGTAATTGAATCGTGTATATCAGGATTCATGCTATACAAAGAAACCTGAACACTGGAAAGGCGATTTTCTTTCATTTCTTTTATTATCTCGTCATTCAACAGAGTAAGATTACTCAGTATATTTATCGAAAAATCATATTCTTTTGCTTTTCTTAGGAATTCACAAAAGTTTTTATGTAACATAGGCTCGCCGCCCGAAAGAATTAAATTTAATACCCCTATATCTCGGCATTGATTCAGGACATCGTAAAAGAGAGCTGGATTAATATCATCAACTTTATTTTCATGCGGTATATAGCAATGGACACATCGTTCATTACAACGGCTTGAAAGTTCAATTTGTAATGAAGTTAAATGAGGTTTATCTTTGAAATGATCATTAAGATAATCCTGTGTACTTTTATCCGCACGTTGTATTACCGGACTAAAATCATTTTTTATAGTTTTTGGTTCCAAAGCTGAATATGAAAAACGAACGTCTTTCTTATCCAGTTCTATCTCAGTTTCTCCGCTTACGATAAAACCATCCTGTTCAAGAATAGCGTAGAAATCAACAACATCCTTTATTATATCAGAGGGAATAACATCAATAAAAGCACTTGCAATTTCTTCGCATATTACTTCAATCGTTTTTGGTTGTCGAGAAAGTGCTTTAAGAAACATTGCCCCTGACGAATCAACTACTCTGTCGCCAAAATCACTTTTACTTGTTATGTAACCAATGTCGTCATAGATACGGATAAAGGTATCGAATTTTTGACGATAAAGCATGTATTATTTCCTGTATTTTTCTCTACGTCTTTCTGCTTCTTCCAGATTGACTTTTTCTCCTGTACCGTCATATAGAGTTTCATCATCTGCTTCCCAAAACAGTAAATCATCTGGAAATGAATTGTTGTCAAATTCAATTATTCCTTCTAATGCGTCTTGTAATGCATCATGAATAGAATCTTTTGTTCGTATACTTTTATATGGAGAACTTTGATTAGGTCCCCAAATAGAATAATTTGCTATTCCAGTGAAACCACCATCTTCATTTTCAATTATTTCTACTGCTAGATTATTTGGAGCTCTTTTATAATCAATATAAAATAACGCAACAACTTTATTAACAGAAATGATATTATTTTTTGTTTCTAAATGGTCAAATCTAAACTTAAAATTCATTTATTTCCTCTTTTTCAGGCGCTCCCACTATTGAGAACGCCTATTCCTGTTATCGTGTCCTTTCACATTGCTTGCATTCACCATAACCGGTTCCTTTTTCAGGACACCCTGCCGCATAAACCCCTTGTTTTCTGTTCTGCGCTACGATCTTCGGTTTTGAGTATTTCATAACTTTTCCTTTTGTGTTTAAAGTCCACACGACTATTATTTTTCAGGGCAACGCCCCTTAAATGTCCAACGGACAATCATTTACGCTATTTAAATAACAACCTCGGGACAAACGGCTTTTATTTTCAGGAGCAACGCCCCTTTGCTTTCACATCATTTTCATAAGCCTCAACCGAAGAAATATCCTTCTCCTGTACCTCCAACAATCTCTTCGCTGTTTCTATCAATTTATCTTTGTTTTTTTCTGAAAACTGGGAGAATATATCTTTAATCTGGTCAAACTTGTTGACTTTGCCTTTCATACCCTATATCCTTTAAGATGTATAAAGTATCATTATATAGATGTCTTAGGTATATTGTCAAGTTCTAATTCTTGCTCTGGCAAGGTTTCTCTGATATAGTGGAAGTTGGAATTAACCCATGAATAACCCAATGAATGAACGTCTGAAAGCCGTCAGAACTGCCCTTAATCTCTCCCAACGAGACTTTTCCAAAGGCATCTTTCTACGGCAAAGCTCTTATGCCAGAATAGAACAAGGTAAAATAGTAATAAACGAACGTATTATTGAATTGGTCTGCTTAAAATATAACGTTAATAAAACCTACCTCAAAGACGGAAAAGGCAAAATGTTCAGCGGTAATCTTCCCGATGTCAAACTGGAACAGTTAAACCGGATTTTTAATGAACTTAATGGGCTGTTTCAAGACTACCTGATAACCCAAGCAAAAGAACTTTTGAAGGTTCAACAGAAACAAGAGAAATGAAAGCCGACCGCACCTAAATTTTTTGCCCCGAATTTTCTCAAAAAACACGCAATTTTTGGGTAGGGAAAAATTAATTATTTCCCAATAAACCTAACCCACTCCTTCCAAGCCTCTTCACGCGTCGGGCTTTCTGTTGTTACCCAAGACCACCGGGCGTGGGTTTCCTCAAAGTAATAATGCTCAAAGCCTGAATACATCCATTGGCTTCCGCCGTCGGAAGGCGCATCCCAAAGATTGCCCACCTCTTTTGGAACAGGGTAACAATAATCCTCTTCGGGGTTCTTCATTTGTAAGATAAATAAATCCCGCTCTTTGGCTCTCATGGCTGAGTGCCATTGTTTTCTCCACAGCTTATCTGAGTGATAGCACACAAATGACGAGCCGCAGTGTTTTTTATACGATCTTGACATCTTCTAATCCTCCTTAACGGAAAACTAGAAAATGTGGCGCCTCCATATTATTTTACTCACTCTCCTAATACCTCTCAATTCATTAATTATTTACCATCTCCCTGAACTTCACACGGATATGCGACTAGATAAATTCGCTGCACAATGGTGAGTGCATAGATAGAGCGCTTACAATTTAAACCCAATAGAATTAAACAACCCGTCTAAAATATCCGCTATACCAGGCCACGGAGTATTATCAAAATATTTATCATATGTTATTTTCAGGTAGTCTTTCCTCGAACCATTGCCGTAAATTATTTGGTCATGGTCATCCTCGTTGTTTTCAGGGCGTTTTTCGATAAGAACCTGGAACCAGATGAACGATGATTTTCTGAGGTAAAAAATATTCATATCAACATAATCTTTTTTTTGCTCAATTAATATAGCGTCTCTATTATAAATTCGGCCGTCTCCCGTTATAACAGATATATAAAGATGATAACAGCTTTTATCGTCATCTGTGAATTTTTGGATAATTTTTATATATTCGTCTATATTCCGCTGGTTAAGAGACTTAGGCTCCTGCGCCTCCGCCCGCATGCCAACAAAAATCACCATCAAAACAATAACTATCTTCCTCATAGCAATATCCTAAACTTTCTTTTCTACACAATCTTGCCCGCCCACTCCGCAATCTTCTGCTGCATTTCCTCTTTATTCCTCAATGGTACGACAAAATCCGCAGTGGAAACTATTTCGTTGCCGGGAAGCAGCGCTTTGAATTTTTCCAGGGATTTTCCCGCGCCGCCGCCGTGACAGACAAATAGGGCGAGCTTTTTGCCGGTAATGGAGGCTTGCGCGAGAAATGTTTTTATCGGCGGAGCGGGGGAACCTGCCCAAACCGGCGCGCCCAGAATTAACAAATCGTAAGCCGAGGGATCAAATTTATACGGCTTAAGAGGCGGCTTTTTGCCCGAGACGGACATGGCGCCGCCCCAGAATATCGAGGCTATTTTGCCGCGCTTCTTTTCATCCTTTAAATATAATTGTACTAAATCCGCGTTAAGGCGCGTCTTTATCTGCTGCGCCGCAAAGGCGCTGTTTCCGTCATAAGAAAAAAATATTACCGCTGTTTTCATGTATACAGTATATCAAAAAAATAAGTATTGTCAAAAGGTTGAAGTGTTAATTTCCATTCGTTAAATATCTTCTATTTGCTGTTTGCCGGACAGAAGTTTTTTTCTGTCGGTATGAGAAAGATTATCGTAAGATTTTCTTCTGCACATAGGGCATGAACAATGTATCTTGCCTTTTGCTAAACGTCCCTTTTTCTTGCCCCCTCCTGACCAGGCGGATACATATTCTTCGCCTCCGCTTTTTCTCAAAAAACGAATTTTTTTGCAAATGACCCGCTTGCGCTGTAAGCGCCGTTCCGCTCTGGTTTTTTTCATAGTTTATATTATATCACTTTAATGCTTTTTCTTCCACCTTATGTACAACTGTTTGCCGGAACTGTTGGCGCGGGGGCGCTCTTCCATCTCAAATTGGGGGATGGCCCGGAATAAGTCGCCCAGTTTTTTAAAGCCGTAGTTGCGGGGGTCAAAGTCCGCGGCGCGGTTGTTGATTTTCTGCCCTACCCCGCCAAGGTACGCCCAGCCGGATTCCTCCGCCATGTCGTCTACAGCGTCGCGGAGAAGTTTTAAAAGTTTCCTGTCTACCTTGAAATCTTTTTTTGGCTTTTCCGAAGGACGGGTGTCTTCGTCGGCTTCTTCCTGATTGTCCCTGAGAATTTCCGTGTAAATAAATTTGTCGCATACAGAGACAAAGGCTTTGGGCGTTTTCTTTTCGCCGAAACCGTAGACCATGTGGCCGCTCTCGCGCAGGCGCGACGCAAGACGGGTAAAATCCGAATCGCTTGACACTATGCAAAAGCCGTCAAGTTTTTCGCTGTATAAAAGATCCATCGCGTCTATGATCATAGCGGAGTCTGTTGAGTTCTTTCCCGCCGTATACGCAAACTGCTGAATAGGCTGAATCGCGTTTGTTAGCAGTTTTTCTTTCCATGAACGAAGATTGGGACTTGTCCAGTCCCCGTAAATTCGCTTTACGCTGGCAATTCCGTATTTGGCGACTTCGTTTAACAGCCCTTCAATAATCGCGGGCTGAGTGTTGTCCGCGTCAATAAGAACCGCGAGTTTATCCTGACTGATTTCCGTCTGTTGGCTTTCCGGCGCGTTCAAATGCGTAAATGGAAATAATCGCATATTTTCCTCCTTAAATTTCAAAAATAGATTTTTTTATCCGGCGCAAGAGGCTGATCTTTCCAAGCGGTATGGATAATTCATCCTGCCCGCCCGCCGGAACAACAATCAAAACATAGTCCCCTTCTTTTTTTTCAAGCGCTTTGGGAATGCCGAAAATGCGCTCAGTACTTCCCGCGCCCCGGACAATCTCCACGGGCGATTGCTGGGCGATTGCCTGTTTGGCAATGTTCTGCTTTCCGGCATAATCCATGTTGCGCGCTTCAAGTTTTTCGTAACGCAGACTCGCCTCTTTTAACTGCGTTTCGCACAGAACAATACGCCTGTCAATTCTGGCGGAAAGTTCCGCCCGCTCAAGATCGCCCATAGGCGTCTCTTTTAGTATAGCGTGAAAGTTCTCTGTTAGGACAGAACGCGTTACGGACGGCGACGGCACTTGTGCCGAGGGTACTTGTGCCGATGGTACTTGTGCCGACGGCGCCGCGGAGACGGAAGTAATTTCATTTATTTTCAACTTGTTTTTTGGATCGGCGGTTGGCTCGCTTGACAGCTCGCCTGACGGCGGCGGAAAATAACGATTTGTCGGCGCGGCGATGGGGGACACGGCATTGGAAGACGAAGCGGCGGATTGTTCGTTCTTGCGGGAAATAATGTCTATTCCGGCGGCACAAAGAGCGGCGGCGGCTTCGTCCGCGGCGTTGGGCGGCAGAAGATAAATTCCGGGAGCGAGAGTTTCTTCTATCAATCCGGCGAGGGGCATAGTCTCTGTCAGATAACGGCGATCGGGAGAGAGGCTTAAAATTACGCCTCTTCTCAGCGAAACTTCTCCGTGGCGTTTTTCCCAGTCTTTAAGATTCCAAATCTGGCTTTCATCAAGCCTGCCGCCGGAAAGCCGCTTTAACAACTCAATAATCTCGTCTGCGGCGATGTTATTGTTGAAGGCGCGGACGGCGGAATCCTTTGTCAATTCAAAACGGACAACCGCGCCGGCTTCCACAACATTCATGAAGGCGGCCAGCTTTATCGCGTCTTTGTAACAAATTTCCGGATAGACAATGACGGAAAAACCTGAATCAACCGCGATAACCGGATCAGGGAGTTTTTCCTGAGCGTTTTGCGCAGCAAGGCCAAGCTGCTTAGTGCCCGGCGAAGTTGATATTAATAGACCGGTTTTTTCCAGAGCGTCCTCATGATTGCCGTAAATAACTATGCCTGTTTTTGCTTTTAAAACTTCCGCAAGCCTTGTTAATGTTTTTTCATGGTACTTTTGTTCTTGTTCAAGAGCATCCAAAAAAGTATGGATATAATTTGCGACTTCCCGGATTCTGCTCCTGAACAGCGGCGGAAGAATAGGAGACGGGGGCTTCATTTCCTCATACACGATTAACGCCGCCGCGCAGTATTCGCCGCGTTCTCTCGCCGAAAGCAGGCCGAATTCCTCAAAACGTTTTTTATCGGGAACAAGCCTGTCGCCGCTCGCGTAAAACAAACCCAGGATTTGAAGGCTGCCGAGGATAAACTGCAAGTCCATGTTTCCAAAACAGGTTTTTCCTGCTTCCATAATACGTTTGCGGATAACGCCTTCCGACTTAAAAAATTGTTCTTCGCGTAAAACAAATGATAAAAGCGCGGCTAAAATTCTGTCGTTTAAAATTTCGTTTTGCAAAATCGCGTTTTCTGCGGAGGGAGCGGGATTATCAACAGCGGGGAAAAGCGATGAGGCGTCCGCCGTGAAGGGGGCAAGTACCTGTTCCAAAACAGGATTCAGCGCGAGACGGGCAATGTTTTCCTCGCTAAAACGGTACAGGATAAAGCGCTCTTCAAGATTTACAATAATATCCTGTAATTGCGCGTAACTGAATTCGCCGCAGAAAAAACTTTCAAGCTCTCCGGGAGCGGGTTCGCCGAAAAGAGCTGTCGCCGCGATTATTTTCGCGTCGTTTTGATCGATATAGGCGGCTATTGTTTTTTGTATGTCTTCGCGCAGTAAAAATTTTTCAAGGTCGTCCGTAAGCTGCTGTTTGTTAAAGGGGGTTTTAATTTTTCCGAAGACGCTGCGGATTAACTCAAAAAACGAGCTGTCCGGCAGGGTCATTACGGCGGATTTCCAGAATTCAACGGGGCGGAAGATTTTGTCTTTCATGGAGTGTCCCATTTTTGAATAGAGTATTTGTAGCCCTGCTCCGTCAAAAATTTCTGGCGGTTAGCCGCAAATTCTTCTTCCACCGTGTAACCGGAAACAAGCGAGAAAAACCACGCGTTGCGTTCTTTCGGCCTTAAAATCCGCCCCAGCCTTTGCGCTTCTTCCTGCCTTGAGCCGAAAGAGCCTGAAACCTGAATCGCCATGCTCGCGTCGGGAAGATCGATGGCGAAGTTCGCCACCTTGGAAACAACAATAAGGCGCAGTTCCCCTTTCTTAAAACCCGAATAAATCCTCTCCCTGTCCGCGTTGGAAGTTTTTCCCGTAATAATCGGAGCGTTAAGAAGTTTAGCAAGCGCGTTAAGCTGTGTCAGATACTGGCCTATGACCATAATCTGATCGTCAGGATGATTTTCGACTAACTGCAGTACGACATTTTGCTTTAACGGATTTTCCGCGGCCAACCTGTACTTTTCCCTCGGCTGTGCCGCCGCGTACGGTATCTTAAGATTTTCCGGCATATCAAGCCTTATCTCCGTGCAGAAGGCCTCCGCTATCCAGCCCTTGTCTTCAAGGTCTTTCCACGGCACGTCGTAACGCTTGGGACCGACAAGGCTGAAAACCGCGTCTTCCTCGCCGTCCTCGCGGATTAAGGTCGCCGTAAGGCCAAGCCTCCGTATCGCCTGCAATTCCGCTGTTACGCGAAATACCGGCGCGGGCAGCAGGTGGACTTCGTCGTAAATTACCAGCCCCCACTGCCTTTCGCGGAATAATTTAAAGTGGGGAAAATCCGCGTCCTTGTCCGGTCTCCACGCGATTATCTGATAAGTGGCGACGGTTACGGGCGCGACCGCTTTGCTGTCGCCCGTATACTCAGCTATCTGCTCCTTCGTCAAATCGGTCTTGTCCAGAAGTTCCTCTATCCATTGATGAACGGCCGCGACATTGGTTGTTAAAATCAACGTGTTAGTCTTTAATAAAGACATAATGTACATTCCAACAATTGTCTTGCCGGAGCCGCACGGAAGAACTACAACTCCGTAACCCGAACCCGGCCCTCCCGAACCAACAACGGAACGCGCCGCCGTAACCTGATAATCCCTGGGATTAAACTGCCTGCCCGAAAGGCAGCGCTCACGCAGCGTTATCTGCAAATCCTCGCCCTTCGACAAGGGCGCGTCGTCCTGTACCGGCCAGCCGGCGCGTATCAGCTCGCGCTTAACGCTTCCCCTGTGAATCAACTCGAGAAAAAAATCGCCGTCTTTTTTTACAAGGTATTTTTCAAGGGCTTTTATCTGCGCGATTTCAAGACGTATTGCCTCGTCATCTGTTTTCAAAATAAGCATATTGGGTTCGTCTTTATCTTCCGTCATGCGGATTTTTCCGTAACGGGACATAAGCATGGCGAAACCTTCCGTAATTCCGGCGGGTATATCGTAGCGGGAATGTTCACAGAGGGTTTTAACCACATCCTGAGGCGTTAATCCCGCGCTTGCGGCGTTCCACAAGGAAAGGGGGGTTATTCGGTATGTATGGATATGCTCGGGCGACTTCTCAAGTTCCGCAAAAGGGAGAATTGCCTGCCGCGCCGCCTGAGCGGTTTCGCAGTGAACATCTAAAAGCAGGGTTCTGTCGCTCTGGACAATCAGCGCTTTATTTGAATCTGCAGCCATTCTTATCAGAATAATCCATCAATTATACCTTTACAACCCTCTGTAATATCTCATAAAATATAGTTATGGAACCTCTTGTCATAGACAAACCATCAACAAAAACCGAAGAAAACTTCAAAGAACCGGAAGATTATAGGGTTATTCTGCTTAACGACAACTATACAACCATGGAATTTGTGGTTGCGGTTTTGATAGAAATCTTCCATAAAGATATATCGGACGCAAACCGGATAATGCTGGACGTTCACAAGAAAGGCAAGGGCATAGTGGGGGTTTATACATGGGATATTGCCGCCACAAAAACAGAACAGGTTCACCTTGTGGCAAGGGCGCATGAATACCCGCTTCGCTGTATTATCGAACCGGTTTAATAGTGTTATAATATAAGAGAGGATAAATATATGAGAATTTCCAGCCATGTACAGGCGATAATTGACGCGGCTTACAATGAGGCAAAAATGCGAAACCACGAATATGTAATGCCGGAACATATTTTATACGCGGCTTTAGCGTTTGAGGAAGTGCAGGGGGTTCTGTTTTCCTGCGGGGCGGACATTGCGCAGATCAAATCCGGCATGGAAAATTACTTTGAACAGAAAGTGCCGTCTTCCAAAAACTCGGAACCCGCCAAATCTGTCGGTTTTCACAGCATAATAGAGAGGGCCGTAATTCAGAGCAAATCCGCCCAAAAAGACAAAATCGACGTGGCGGATATATTAGTGTCGCTTTATGATGAAAAACACTGTTACAGTTCCTATTACCTCCGCAAGGCCGGAGTCAAACGGCTTGAACTTTTACAGGTGCTTTCCCACAGCTCCGGGAACGAGGGCGGGAAAGACGCCGATACGGCCGACGACGAACAGGCGGACGGGCAAAGGGCGAAGCAGGGCAAAAAAACCGCGCTTGAACGTTACGCGACAGACCTTACCGAACTTGCGCGTAACAACAAGCTTGAGCCCGTCATAGGCAGGGAAGAAGAACTGGACAGGACCGTTCAGGTGCTTTGCAGAAGGCTGAAAAATAACCCCATCCATGTCGGGGATTCAGGCGTGGGAAAAACGGCGATTACCGAAGGTCTCGCGCAGAGAATCGTCGCCGGCGATGTGCCGCCGACGCTGAAAGGTTTCAGTATTTTCTCGCTTGATATGGGCGCTCTTTTGGCGGGTACAAAGTACCGCGGCGATTTTGAGGAAAGAGTCAAACGCGTCGTGGAAGAAATGATGAAAAAAGAAAAGGCTATTCTTTTTATAGACGAGATTCATACTCTTGTCGGGGCCGGCGCGGTTTCAGGCGGGGCGCTGGACGCTTCCAACATGCTTAAACCCGCGCTTACATCCGGCAAACTCCGTTGCATAGGCTCCACTACGCATGAGGAGTACGGCAAACATTTTGAAAAAGACCGCGCCCTTTCCCGCCGTTTCCAAAAAATCGACATAAACGAGCCTTCCGAAGAAGTGGCGATTGATATCTTAAAAGGGCTGAAATCCAGATACGAAAGCTACCACAATGTCCACTACAGCGACGAAATTGTGGAAACGGCGGTGCATCTTTCCGCCCAGTTTATCACGGAACGGCGCCTGCCCGACAAGGCGATTGACGTAATCGACGAAGCCGGCGCTTACGCGCGTATAGAGGCGTACAAAAAACAGAGGGAAAATAACAGCACGACAGATAACTCGGCGCAGACTTTCAAAACAGAAAAAACGGCTGAGGCCAACGCGCCTTCTACCGTGCAGAACGGGCAGGTTGAAAAAATTGAAATAAGCCTGCCGGTTATCGAAACTATTATTTCAAAAATAGCGCGCATACCGCAAAGGTCTGTCGGCGAGAGCGAAAAGGACAAACTTAAAGATTTGGAAAAAAGGCTTAAAGGGCGCATTTTCGGCCAGGACGAAGCCGTCGCGGCTGTGGTCAAGGCGGTTAAACGTTCAAGAGCGGGGTTCCGCGCCGAAGGCAAGCCCGTAGCGAATTTCTTTTTCGCGGGCCCAACCGGCGTGGGAAAAACGGAACTGGCGCGCCAGCTTGCGGATATCCTCGGCGTCGCGATGATACGTTTTGACATGAGCGAATATCAGGAAAAATATTCCGTGTCGCGCCTTGTCGGCTCGTCGCCGGGTTATGTCGGCTACGAAGAAGGCGGCCAGCTAACCGACGCGGTCCGCAAACAGCCCCATGCCGTGGTTCTGCTGGACGAGATTGAGAAAGCCCATCAGGATATTTTCAATATTCTTCTGCAAATTATGGATTACGCCACCCTTACGGACAATCAAGGGCGCAAGGCCGATTTCCGCAATGTAATATTAATTATGACAAGCAACGCCGGGGCAAAGGAAATAGGCAAAGGGCTTATAGGTTTTGGGGAACGGGTAATGGACGACAGCGCGATAAACGACGCGATAGAAAAAACCTTTACCCCAGAATTCCGCAACCGCCTTGACGCAATCGTGCGCTTCGGCCACCTGTCGCGGGAAATCATGGTTTCCATCGTCAACAAGGAACTTGACGCTTTTTCCGCCCAGCTTGCCGAAAAGAACATTACGCTTACGGTAACATCCGCCTGCGTGGACAAAATAGCGGAAGAAGGCTACAGCCGCGAATTCGGCGCCAGAAACGCCGGCCGTCTTATCGAGGAAAAAATTAAAAGCTTCTTTGTGGACGAAGTGCTTTTCGGCCGTTTAAGCGAGGGCGGAAGCGCCGTCGTAGACTGGGACGGGGAATATCTTATGAACATTGAGGGAGCGGCTCTGGAAGCGTCCCTCGTTTAATGCCATGAAAAGCGGCCCGGACCCGGATTTTCCCTATTTAACCGAACAAGATTACTACAGCTTTAGAAATCCCAAAGAATGGACAGACGACATAGTCGCGATAGGCGGAAATTTATCGCCGGGAATGCTGTTGTCCGCGTACGAACAGGGGATTTTCCCCTGGTATAACCCCGAAGACCCCATTCTTTGGCAGTCGCCCGACCCGCGCTGCGTGATTTTCCCCGATAAATTGCACATTTCCGACTCTATGCGGAAAATTTTGAAAAAAGACGTGTATAAGATTACATTTAATGAAGATTTTACGGGCGTTATGACAGGATGCGCTAATACAAAACGCCGTAATCAGAACGGAACATGGATTTCCGGCGATATTATCGAGGCTTATACGGAAATGCACAGCCTTGGATGGGCTCATTCCGCGGAAGCGTGGCAAAACGGGGAGCTTGCGGGCGGCTGTTACGGCGTGTTGATGGGAAAGGCCTTTTTCGGGGAATCGATGTTTTCCTTAAAGCCGAACGCGTCAAAAGCCGCCTTTTTAAGCCTTGCGGTAACGCTTTTTACTCATGGAATAGCCTTTATCGACTGCCAGGTGCCTACCCCGCACCTGCTCAGTCTGGGCGGCGAGGTTATGCCGCGCAAGGAATTCCTGGCGTTATTAAAACTGTCTAAAATTTCACGTTAATGGGATATCTTTCGTTTGTAGAATTTTTATTTTTTATAGATTATTCTTCTTGAATAAATTTAATTTATATCGTAAAATTTAGATGATATGCTTTCTAATATTAAGAATTTTCCAAAGATCGCTATATAAAGGAGAAAGTAGATGAAAATTAAATTTAGGCTGAGTATCATTATGATCGCAATTGTGACGGTTATTATAGCCGTAGTCGCGATAATACTATTAAATCAGGCTTCCAAAATAAGCATCACTTTAAGCAAGCGGGCTATAGATAATCTTGCCGCCCAGCGAGCCGCGTACTGGCAAGGCAGAGAGGACGGCCTTTACAGGGTCGCCCGTACGCTGGCTAATATTTTCGGCGATTTCGAAGATGATCCGCCGGCGGAAAGGCGTGACATGTATAACAGCATGATGCAATCCGTCGCTAGGGCGGAAACTACCATATTTCAGGTTTACGCTGTTTGGCTTCCAAACGCGGTTGACGGAATGGACGCGCGCTTCGCCGGCCGTCCCGGTAATACAGAGACAGGACAGTATGCCGCCGCGTTCCGCATGGAAAACGGGAACGCGAATATCACAGTTACCACCGATGTGGCGGACGCCATGGCTTATTTATCAGGCCCCGACGCGAAGAAAGACCGGTATGTACATCCCGTTCCAAGAAATATAGACGGGAAAGATACCTGGTATTTCAGGATTATGGTTCCCATCATTAATCGCCGTAACGGCAATGTAGTGGGCGGCGTGGGCTGTCTTTGTGTTATAGACGCGATACAGCCGACTATAGAGAATACAATAAAAACCAGGGATGAAATTTCCGCTATATCAATTTACTCCAGCAACGGGTTTATTATAGCAAGTTATGTTCCCGAACGCGTAGGTAAGCAGCTTATGGACGTAGATACTATCTACGGCAGTAATTTAAAGGAAGCCAATCAGGCTGTTAACGACGGCAAAGAATTTGGCTGCTCAAGTTACGCGCCTGTTTTAAAATCAAACGTAGAAATTACCATTGTGCCTTTCCCGCTGGGCAGTTCGGGCAAATCATGGAGCATAATGGTCGCGTCGACGGAAACGTACATTTTAAAAGAAGTAACTTTGCTGACCAGGATTACAATCATTATCGCGGCAATAGCCATTGTATTAGCGGCGGTAATTGTATACTTTACTCTTAGCGCTACTACGGCTCCTATCGTCAAAGTCGCGGACATTCTGAAGGATATTTCCGAAGGCGAAGGCGATTTAACAATATCTATCCCCGTCACTTCCGATGACGAGGTAGGCGACCTTTCCAAGTACTTCAACAAAACAATCGCGAAAATCAAAGGCCTTGTCCTTCTTATCAAACAGCAGGCGCATACCTTGTCTGACATAGGCAACGATCTGTCCAGCAATATGACCGAAACCGCGGCGGCAGTCAACGAAATTACCGCAAACATACAGAGCATAAAGAGCCGCGTCATTAACCAGAGCGCCAGCGTCACGGAAACAAACGCGACCATGGAACAGGTTATCACCAACATCAACAAACTTAACGGCCATGTTGAAAACCAGAGCAGAAACGTATCACAGGTATCATCCGCCATTGAAGAGATGGTAGCCAATATCAGTTCTGTAACCCAGACATTGGTTAACAACGCCACTAACGTAAAAACCTTAATTGATTCTTCCGAAACGGGAAAGACAGGCTTGCAGGAAGTCGCGCAGGATATTCAGGAAATCGCCCGCGAGTCCGAAGGCCTGTTGGAAATTAACGCGGTAATGGAAAATATCGCCAGCCAGACCAACCTGCTTTCTATGAACGCGGCAATCGAGGCGGCGCACGCGGGAGAGGCGGGCAAGGGCTTCGCCGTTGTCGCCGACGAAATCCGCAAACTTGCGGAAAGTTCCAGCGAGCAGTCCAAGACCATTGGCACGGTGCTTAAAAAGATCGCGGAATCAATCACAAAGATTACCAAATCCACCGAAACCGTGCTTACCAGGTTCGAGGCGATTGACTCAAGCGTAAAGACAGTGTCTCAGCAGGAAGAAAATATCCGCAACGCGATGGAAGAGCAGGGCGAAGGAAGCAAGCAGATCCTCAGCGGCATAGGCAATTTGAACGATATTACCACGCAGGTAACCAGCAGTTCCGAAGAAATGCTTAACGGCAGCCAGGAAGTTGTAAATGAAAGCCACAACCTTGAAAAGGTGACGCAGGAAATCACGGGCGGCATGAACGAGATGGCGACAGGAGCGGATCAGATAAACATAGCGGTAAACAACGTCAACGGAATGACCACCAAGAACCGCGAAGCTATAGACGATCTGTTAATGGAAGTATCAAGGTTCAAAGTTGAATAAATATTAGAAACGCGGCGTGTATGGAAGCGCGCCGCGCTTCAAAGCAGAATAACGGCGTAAAGCTACACATCGTTTTAAGATAATATCACTTATCATAAAATCCCACATATATTAGATAAATTTATTTACTAATATATCTAGTGGTGATTTTATGCCTGAAACAAATGACAAAGAGCAGATAACAAAAAAAACAATCTCGCGATATATGCAAATACTGTTTGTAGCTATCGCTTTCGGACTGATGGTTTTAGCGAGCTATTGGTTTGTAAGCGACCTTGAACGCAAGCATTTACAGAGAGACGTAAAAAACGCGATTTCAAATACGGAAGCGAGTATTATCGCGGACCTGAAAGAGCCGGAGACCATCCTTGCGGGTTTTTCCGAAACCATACGCGGCATGATTCTGCGCGGGGATTCCGAAAAAACGGTGCGTGAATATATATCCTTTATGAACAACTATATGCAGGATAACGAAAAAAACCGTCTTTTGGGCGTTATGGGTTTTTACGGTTATTTTGATTTTTTTGGGCGAAGATATTTTACCGAGTCCGAGGACTGGACTCCCCCTAAGGGCTATGATCTGCAAAGCCGTCCCTGGTATATCGCGGCTATCAGAGCGAACGGCGACATAGGAGTAACAGAGCCGTATAAAAATTTAAGAGTGGGAGATGTTGCCGTTATTACATTTTCCCGCCGTATTTTTGACGATGACGGCGAAGCGCTGGGCATTATTTCTCTGGATATTAAGCTTGACAGGGTTAAACAGCACGCAATTAACACGCAGTTTGCCGAAAACGGTTACGGGTTCCTGCTAAGCGAAAGCAGGGAATTAATCGCCCATCCCGAACCTTCCGTACTCGGCATGCACTTTCACGACGTAAAGAGCAAGATCGCGTCTTATGAAGAAGAATTGATAAATAACGGTTTTGTTAACGAGGTAATATCGACCGATTACCGGGGCATTGAATCCATCGTCTTTTTGGAAAGACTCCAAAACGGCTGGTACATGGGAGTTGTAACGCCAAGGGACAAATATTATCAAAGCACAAGAAGCATGGCCCTGTTCCTTACGGTCATGGGCGCTTTATTGGCAACGGGGCTTATCGCGATATTGCTGGTGATGTTCAATGAACTAAACAAGGAAAACGAAAAATCGCAGAAAATGGCCCATTGGTATAACTCAATTCTTGACGCGATACCTCTTCCCATAACCGTTACCGACGCGGACACAAAATGGACGTTCATTAACACGGCTGTCGAAAAATTTTTAGGGATTACGTTTGAGGAAGCGATAGGAAAGCCTTGTAATAACTGGGGAATTAATATATGCAATACTCCCGACTGCGGCATAGTCTGCGCAAGAAGGGGGCTAAAACAAACTTATTTTTCTGAAGGGGACTCGTCGTATCAGGTTGATGTCGCGATACTCAAGGATATAAATGATGAAACGATGGGATATATCGAAATAGTACAGGACATTACAAACCTTAAGCAGATAACAAAAAAACAGGCCGACGCGGAAGCGGCCAATGCCGCCAAATCCGCGTTCCTGGCAAAGGTTAGCCACGAAATACGCACGCCCATGAACGCCATTTTGGGCATTACGGAAATTCAACTGCGGAACGGAAGCCTGCCTGCGGACACAAAAAACGCCCTGGATAGAATTTACAATTCGGGTTATATGCTTTTGGGAATCATTAACGACATACTTGACTTGTCAAAAATAGAAGCGGGCAAGCTTGAATTGTTTCCGGTTGAATATGATTTCCCCAGCCTTATTAACGATACCGTGGTTCTGAATATAGTCCGGTACGAAAGCAAGCCCATCACGTTCAGCCTTCATGTTGACGAAAATATTCCGTTGATGCTGTTCGGCGACGAACTGCGCATTAAACAAATTCTTAACAATCTTCTTTCCAACGCGTTTAAATATACGGCCTCCGGCGTAGTTTCTATGACGGTCTCTTTGGAATCGGCGCAGATAGCGGCGCAGGCAGAACAGCGGCGTCCGGAACCGGGCGGCGTAACGCTTGTTTTCTGCATAAGCGACACCGGGCAGGGAATGACGCCCGAACAACTGGATAAATTATTTGACGAGTATATGCGCTTTAACATGGAAACCAACCGCGCTATTGAGGGCGCGGGCCTTGGTATGAGCATTACAAAACACCTTGTTAGGTTAATGAACGGCAATATTGAGGTGCAGAGCAAGCAGGGAAAAGGTTCGACGTTTACCGTATATCTGCCGCAAAAAATTTCCGCCGGCGGCGCCGGCGTAATAGGCAAAGAATTAGCGGAAAAAATCGGGCAGATGAGCCCCGTAAAATCCGCGCATAAAAAGAAAGCGCCTATTATTTACGAATATATGCCTTACGGCAAAATACTTGTTGTGGACGATGTTGAAACGAATCTGTATGTTACAAGGGGATTAATTTCCCCCTACGGCCTGTCGGTCGATACCGCCTCAAGCGGGTATGAAGTGATTGAAAAAGTAAAAAGAGGTTTAATATGGGACATAATTTTTATGGACCATTTTATGCCGGGAATGGACGGGGTTGAGGCGGCGCGTATTATACGCGGTTTGGGGTATATAAAGCCCATTGTCGCGCTTACGGCTAATGTCGTATCCGGGCAGGCGGAGATGTTCTTCGCGAACGGTTTTGATGATTTTATTTCCAAGCCTATAGACATACGCCAGCTGGACCTTATTCTGAATAAATATATACGCGACAAATATCCCGACGAAATTATTAAAGCCGCGCGGCAGTTAAAGAATAACATGGTGAAAAAAATCATCCCGGCTCCGTCCGTAAACAACGAACTTGCAAGGATTTTCACCCGCGACGCGGAAAAAGCCATAATCATACTGGAAACAATCCTGAAAAAACAAGGCATGTACGACGACGAGGATATTCAGATGTATGTTATCAACGTCCACGCCATGAAAAGCGCCCTTGCCAATATAGGCGAAAGCGAGCTTTCCGCTTTTGCGCTTAAAATGGAAGAAGCGGGGCGGAGGAATGATATTGCCGTAATATCGGCGGAAACGCCCGCGTTCGTATCCTCCCTGCGCGAAGTAATTGATAAAATCAATCCGAATAAAGACGAAAATGACAATGACTTTACAGACGAGATTAAAGGCGAAGATAACGGGTATTTGCTGGAAAAATTAGCTTTTATACAGGACGCATGCGCGGAAAACAACAAAAAAGCCGCCAAAGACGCGCTGACTCAGCTCCGTCAAAAAAAGTGGCCGCGCCGGATAAAAAGCCTGCTGGAAACAATAGCCGAAAATCTGCTCCACAGCGAATTTACGGAAGCCGCAAAAGCGGCGGGGGATTATATAAATTCCTACATAGTAAAATAAGAATTAAAACAAAATACACTAAATTTAAAATTGACAAAATTGTATAATCATGTTAAAAATAAAAAATAAATACAAAACCTGAATTTTACCGGAGATTTTTGCATGGAAACCATGCCTCCTTATAACGACAACCGGACCTCTTTGCATTTTGAACGGCCGCGCCTTAACCAGCTGTTTGCGGAAGCGGTTAAACACCCCTTGGTCGTAGTATGCGCGGGGGCGGGTTACGGCAAAACCAGCGCGGTTCATGATTTCGCGCAGGAATATCAGGCGACCACGTTTTGGCTGCAGCTTTCCGAGCGCGACAATTTCGAGGCGCGTTTTTGGGAAAGTTATATTCATGTTTTATCAAAGATTAACGCGCCTCTTGCCAAAGCGATAACCAAACTTGGGTTTCCGGACACAAAAGAAAAACTAAACCATTATCTTTCATTATTAAACGATCTTGTAGAGAAAAAAAGGCGCATCATTGTAATGGATGATTTTCATTATATAGAAGAGCCTTCCGTACTCAGATTTGTGGAAGAATGTATTCTTTTTAAGATGCCGCCGGGAACTTCGGTGTTTCTTGTTTCGCGCACCATTCCGGCTATTAAAACCGGCAATGATTTTAAAAAAAAGACTTTCACTATTATCGAAGATGATCTGCGTTTTTCCGATAATGAGCTTGCCCAATATTTCCGCAGCCGGGGTATTTCCCTTTCGCATGAAAATTTGCGCGAAATTATGCAGGATACCGGAGGCTGGGCTTTCGCGGTTAATTTTATCGCGCAGTCTTTTCAAAAAGCGCCCGGATACTCAGGCTATGTGCGTAACGCTCTAAGGACAAATATATTCGGCATAATAGAGACGGACATTTGGAACGATATTTCAAGCCGCCTTCAAAATTTACTGCTGCGCCTTTCGCTCATCGATCATCTGTCTGTAGATTTAATCACCCAGCTTGCGGGGGGAGACGCGGAGCTGATAGCCGAATTTGAGAAGCTTAACGCCTATTTGCGCCGCGACGACAATATTAACGCGTATTTTATTCACCCCCTGTTCCTGGAATTTTTAGGGACTAAGCAGGACTCACTTTCGGAAAAACAAAAAAAGGAAACCTACGCCGTATCAGGCGACTGGTGCGCTCAAAACAGTTTTAAGACAGACGCTATTTTCTACTATGAAAAAACGGGAAACTATCAGGCTATACTATTAATTTTAGCCGGGCTGACCACGCAAATACCTCAGGATATCGCAAAGTACGCGTCGCAAATTTTAGACCGCGCTCCGGCGGAAGCGTTCGACAAGGTGGAATTTCTTGCGGACATGCACTTGCGCACCTATATATGCCAGGGGTTTCTGCAAAAATCGCTCGAGCTTGTAAAACACTACGAGGCGAAATTTCTTTTATTGCCGGACAATGACCCAATTAAAAACCGCACATTAACAAGGCTCTATATTTGCTGGACTTACATACGCTGTTTGTTGAGCGTAACGGACGACATCTTTAATTTTGACGTTTACATAGAAAAAGCGTGCAAACGCGTTCACGAGTCGGATTCGGGAAAGCTTGATATTTATTACCCGGGAGCGTGGATAAATTTTGCGGGCTCTTCAAGAAAGGGCTGTCCCGAGGAATTTATCGCGGCGATAATCCGCAATCATACGCATATACAAAAAAGTTACATGAAAGGGTTCATGGCGGGGGAAGTTGAACTTGCACGCGGAGAGTTGGAATTCTACCGAGGCGATGTTTCATCCGCGGAGCCGCACATTGCCCTTGCGGTAAAACAGGCGCGCGCCGAAAAACAATTCGGGCTTATGCACAGGGCGCTGTTATACACCCTGCGTATCGCCGCCGCGCAGGGAAATTTTATTCTTATGGAACAGACGCTGAAAGAAATAAAAGCCCAACTTGAAGAAGTTAGTTACCTTAACCGTTTTATGGATTACGACATTTCCCTTTCATGGTATTACTATTTTCTGGGCCTGCCGGATAAAGCCGCCGATTGGCTTAAAGAAGATTTTTTACAGTACAGCCACGCCGCCTCTATCGACAATTTCGGAAACCAGATAATAGCGCGTTTTTGTTACACGACAAGGAATTATTCCCCTTTACTGATGTACATTGAGGAAATGAAAACGCGGGAATCTTTTTTATTCGGCCGCGTAGAAATGCTGGCGATGGAAGCGTGCGTTCACTACAAAATGAAAAACAAGGCAAAAGCCTTTGCCGCGTTTGAGGAAGCGTACAAAAACGCGGCTCCTAACGGGTTATTGATGCCCTTTATCGAAATGGGCAAGGACATGCGCACTCTTACCTCCGCCATGCAAAAAGAATCCAAAAAAGCCATTCCCGCATCCTGGCTGGAAGACGTCAATCACAAAGCCGCCACTTACGCAAAACGCCGTTCCCACATCATCGCGGAATACATGCAGACAAGCGGCATAACGGACAATGTCGTCATGTCTCCCCGCGAAGCCGAAATCCTTGCCGACCTGAGTCACGGCCTGTCCCGCGCGGAAATAGCCAAAGCGCGGAATCTTTCGACTAACACCGTGAAGATGGTAATTAACAACATACGGTACAAACTGGGCGCGGAGAATCTGGCGGACATTATCCGCATTGCTGTGGAACGGAAGCTGATTTAAGGTGTAATTCGCGATTAATTTTCTCTCCCATTAGGCGTATTTCATAAAAAATAATTTAACTATTTTTAACCAAAGGAGGGCGAACATGAGGGGTTTGCTGAAACACTGGCTGTTTTACGGATTAGGCCGGGACGAATATACAAAATCCATGGACAATGTATTTTCTAAAAATATTCACAACCTCCGCAGGACAAACGCCGTGGTTACAATTTTGTTGACCGGGTTTGTCCTTGTTCCCCTCCTCCTTGAAAAAAACTTAACTAAAGCCATGTTCTATATAGGAACAGCCGTGATCGCCGCGACTATTTATTTTTTAGTCCGCTATATATACCGCAAAATTAATCACGAACAAAAGGTGAGAAAAAACCTTGTCTATCTATTGATATGTTTATCTTATGTAAACGTAATATCATTCGGTATATATTTGGGCGTGTGGGCGGATCCCGGAAATATAGCCGGAACGTTTCTTTCAATTTTAATTTGCGCGTTATTGCTGTTTAATATACCCGCCGTTTTTTATTTCAGCCTTACCGCCTTATCAACTATTGTTTTTATTATCATTGTAAGCATAGTAAAAACGCCCGCGGAATGCCACATAGACATTCCAAACGCCTTATTTGCGGGAGCTATCAGCATAATTTTCGGCTGGCATATTATTATGAACAGGCTGTCTTTGTCGTCTATCGCGCACAGAATGGAAAATGAACGCAACGATTATTTTGATCAATGCGCCATAGACGAGCTTACCCGGCTTAAAAACCGCAGGGATTTTATGATTACTTTTCAAAGGTCCATTACCCATCACAGGCCGGATGACAAATATATATGCATCGCCATTTTAGACATTGACCATTTTAAAAATTACAACGACTTTTACGGCCACCCCAAAGGCGACGACTGCCTGCGTAAAATAGGCAAGGCTCTTAAAGATCTGCAAAACAAAATGAACATATACACCGCAAGAATAGGCGGGGAAGAATTTGCCCTGATATGGTTCGAGAGAGAAATCGCAAACGCGGATAATGTCGCTTCGCTTATAAGCGAAATGATACGCCGCCTGAATATTCCGCACGAAAGTTCGCCCGTCGCGCCTTATGTAAGCGTAAGTATAGGAGTATATGTTGTACAATGCAGCGCGTCTAATGACATGGACAGGCTTTATAACAAGGCCGATGAAGCGCTTTATATAGCCAAAAAAGACGGCCGCAACCGCGCAGTTATCAATTCCGACTACAAAAGAGCTGAATTATTGCGGGAAACCGCCTAGTATTTATCTGCCTTTCTATTGACAAATTCTCTTAAAAAAATAAAAATACTTATATAGTAGAAAACACATCTTTAGGAGGATGAAAATGAAAAAAATTGTATGCATTTTAGTACTAATATGCGTAATTATGGGCGCGGCATTTGCCCAGCAAAAACCCGCAACTCCCGCGCCGGCCCCAGCCCCAGCTCCCGCGGCGGCTCCTGCGGCTTCGTCAGCCAAAGCAAACGCTGTTGGGTTGGATGTATTCCAACTTGTCAAAGGGGTTATCGCCACCGACAAGGACAGTACTCCTGAAGTTTCAGTTTTTATAATTGTTGCCGGTTATGAGCGGCTTGTCTCTCCTCATTTCACTCTTGGCGCGGCTCTTGATATGTATTTTATCACCAGAGGCTCAGGGAACACAAAAGTAGAAAGTAAATATTTTAACGCTGCCGCAGAAGGCCGTTATTATCCCTCGTCAGAAAATTTTGAAAAATTCTTCGTCGGAACAACTCTTGGTTACAGCCAGTTGTCTATAGACGGAAGTACGAAGGCAGGTTTTACCGGACTGAGTACTTCGTTAAAAATGGGCTACAAGGTAATAACAGCGAAAGGGTTTTTTATGGAGCCGTCTCTGGCTTATGTCTTACAAAAAGGCACCGGCGGTTACGGAATACCTTTGGGCTGGAATGGCGGTCTGCGTCTTGGGTGGGTGTTCTGATATTAAGGAGGTAATATGAAAAAACTTTTATTCGTATTAGCGACGGCAGTTCTGTTATTTTTAACCGCGTGTAACGGTCCCTTTCTAGACCCCGGAACCATGGACATGATTGGCGGCGGTATTAATATTGGCGGTGGCGGCGGCAGCGGTGGCAGCGGCGGTAGCGGCGGCGGCGGTAGCGGCGGCGGCGGCGTTGGCGGCGGGCTCTTCGATAAACCCGCAGTACCAACAGGCGTAAAAGCTACTGCGGAATCTTCAAGCAGTATTAAAATAAGCTGGAATGAGGTATCCGGATTATATATTTCTTATAATGTGTACCGCAGTAGAAGTTCTTCCGGATCCTATGAAAAGATAGATGACACATATTCTACCTCTTATACAGATACAGGATTATCCTCAAATACCGCTTATTATTACAAAGTAACCGCCAAAAGCTTGTTAGGGGAAGAAAGCGACAAATCTTCATCTGTTTCCGCAACAACAAAACGATAACTTTTACTTACACCGTTACCTTTAACAGGACGAGCCGCAAGGTTCGTCCTTATTTTTTGGGTATATTTCGCGATTTTATTTTTATCCCGTCGGGTAGTCTCCCTAACACATTAAATTACTATCTTTTTTAATATTACACCTTGCGAACGCAAACGCGTTTTTGTCATTTCTTAAAAAGGGGGAATATTATGAAGATAAGATTCAAACTGAGTCTTTGTTTGATCGGCGTTTTGGCCGCCGTCGCAATTACTGTTACAATAATTTTGCTTAGGCAGGCTGCGGGAATTAGTTACTATTTAAGCGTGCGGAGTTTAGGGCATTTAACAAGCCAGCGCGCCGAATTCTGGAAGGGACAGGAAGACGGCTATATCAGGACCTTACACACGCTGGCGAATATCATGGGCGATTATGAGTCTGTCCGGGCGGAGGAAAGGCGCGACCGTTACGACGATATGCTGAAATCAACTCTGGAAGCCGGGGAGTCTCAGATGGTTTCCCTGTATACTGTCTGGAAACCAAACGCCGTTGACGATATGGATAATCGCTTTATAGGACGGTTAGGATCAAGCCCGACGGGACAATACGCAATTTCATTTTTCAAGGAAAATGGTTTCAAAGAAACCTTTAAAATAACGGGGCGTACAGGCGGCGATGTTGAAAACATAACAGCGCATATTAACGGGCCTAACGCGTACAAGGACCGTATTGATAATCCTACGATATTAAAAATAAAGGGGAAAAATACATACATCGTAAAATTGACGGTTCCTGTCATCAATCACCGTACAAAAAAAATAGTGGGGGCTGTAGGATGTTTCTTGTCCGTTGATCCCATACAGCAAATTGTGGAAAAGACAATTAAAACAAATGATGAAATCGCGGTTATGGCGATGTATTCGGGCAACGGAACAATTTTAGCGCATTATAAACCCGAGCGAATAGGCAAGAGGATGCTTGATGTCGATACGGAATTGGGCGCCCCCAGAGAAGATATGTTCCGCGCGATGCAAACGGGAAAACCTTACATGGGCACTGCGTATCAGCCCGACCTAAAAGAAAAAGTGACATATATAATGAAACCTTTTCAAATTGGCAATTCGGGGCACTACTGGTCAATGCTTATAGGCATCCCGGAATCTTTCTTTTTGAAAGAAGTAAACAGTATAACGCGATTTACCGTTACGCTGGTTACAATAGCGTTTTTGATAACGGCGATAGTTGTTTTTATCATTATCTTGATTTTTACCAAACCAATAGTAAGGATAACGGACAAGCTAAAGGAAATTTCCGAAGGCGGAGGGGATCTGACGCGGTTTATTCCCGAGAAAGGAAACGATGAAATTACCGACTTGTCCCGTTACTTTAACCTGACTCAGAAGAAGATCAGAAATCTTGTCATAATCATCAAACAACAGGCGGCGGTATTGTCCGATACAGGGGACGAACTGTCCGGCAAAATGTCCCAAACTTCCAGGGCAATCACCCGGATCATTGACAATCTTAAAAATGTAAGGGGCAGGTTAATTGACCTGAATTTGACAACGGCCCAAACTACCTTCGTTATGGAACAGATCATAAGCAATATCTACAAATTAAAAGAGTATGTGGAACTGCAGGCGTCCAACACGTCCCAATCGACTTTTGCGTCCCTTGCGCTCAAGAACGAAACAAACGAGATTCAGAACGAGGGTAATGAGGTAGTGCAGGAAAGCAAATATCTTAAATTTATTAACGATGAGATTACGGAGGGAATCAGAGAGATAACCGCCGGAACAGATCAAATAAATACGGCGGTAACAAGGGCAAACGAGATAAGCGAGAAGAACAGGATAAACATCGACATGCTGGCGCGCGGGGTTTCCATGTTTAAGGTTGCGTAAGATATTTTTTTAGTATTGATGTTACTACGGAAAAATCAAGCGGCTTCCCTATGTGATCGTTCATGCCTGCGGCGTGGCAGCGTTCAATATCCTCTTTGAAAACATTAGCGGTCATTGCAATTATAGGAATTTGCCTGCGCAAATTCCTATAATTGCTTCGAGTTTCACCTTCGGTGAAACTCGCGCTATCATTCTTCGGAAACTCCATGCCGGTATCATTTATAACTTTTTTATTTCGTTCTGCCTCAAAGTTGCGGATAAGCCTTGTGGATTCATAACCGTCTACGCCGGGCATGTGAATGTCCATAAAAATAAGATCGTAAGAATCGGGATCGGCGCGGAATAAATCAAAGGCTTTCTGCCCGTCTTCCGCCTCAATTATTTTCAATCCCAGAGGTTCCAGCACGGCGATGACTATCTCCCTGTTTACCTCAACATCTTCCGCAAGCAATATGCGCTTGCCGTTGTAAACAAACTCATCCGCGCCCTGCGTTTCTTTCGCCGGTGTATCCGCGGGTTTTTCCGCAGGCTTTTCCGGGGGTTTCGCAGACGTTTCCGCTGTTATCGCGGGAGTTTCCGTTTTCCCTATTTCCGAGCGGAAAGTAAAAATAAATGTCGCTCCCTTCCCTTTTTCGGATTCTATCCAGATATCACCGTCCATTAACTCCACAATTTTTTTGGAAATCGCAAGCCCCAGGCCCGTGCCGCCGAATTTTCTGCCTATGCTGGAATCCACCTGGACAAAAGACGCAAAAAGTTTGCTCTGGTGTTCTAACGGTATCCCTATTCCCGTATCCGCGACTTTAACTTCCAATGTGCAGAAATTGGGTTTATCGTCTTCTAACCTGTAAATGGAAAGCGAAATGCTACCTCCCTCCGGAGTAAATTTAACGGCATTGCTCAAAAGGTTGGCGATAACCTGCGCAAGCCGCTGGTCGTCGGTTATGATCCTTTTTGGAAGGTCGGGAGCCAAATTAACGGTAAGTTTCTGCTTTTTCTCGCCCAAGCGGAATTCAAAAATATTGATTACCCTTTGCACCATGGCGGACAAATCAAACTCTGTAAATGAAAGTTCAAATTTATCTTCCTCTATTTTGGACATGTCAAGAATATCGTTGATAATGCCGAGCAGATGGGCGGAAGCGCTTTCAATTTTATCAAGACAGTATTCTTTGCGCGCGAGATCGGTTGAACTTTTCGCGATGGTGGTCATGCCTATGATGGCGTTCATAGGCGTGCGGATTTCATGGCTCATGTTGGCAAGGAAACTCGATTTTGCCTTGCTACCCTGTTCAGCGCGTTCTTTAGCTTCCAGAATTTCCGTCATATCATGGAAAAGGATAAACGCGCCGTGAAATTCGCCCTGACTGTTATACATGGGGGTAAAATGTATCTCATACTGGCGGTCGTCTTCTTCGCCGCCGAAACTCAAGGCGCGTTCAAATGTAATGGGTTTCTTTTCCTTTATTGATCTGCCGAAATAAGTCGTAATTTGATCCAGCGTTTCCAGATCGGTAAAAAGGGCGAAAACCTCGTCATAGTTTGCCTTTCTGATCTGATCAAAATTATTAATATTAGCCCTTTGCAGAAAAACTTTGGCGCAGTGGGTAAGGCCGCTGTTTTTGTCCAAAAGCATGATAATGTCCGGGCTGTTATCAAAAACCAGATTCATGTAACTGTCCTGACGCGCCAGCCAGCGTTCCTTCATTGAGCGCACATATTCATATACTGCGGTAAGGAGCATTACAAAAAAATAAACTCCGCAAAGAAGAGCCGCTTCCTGAACTGTATATTTAAAAATTGAAAAACCGCCGAAAGTTTCTACGGCGGCGGCTATCAAAACAAGCAGCGCAGGAATAAGCCCCAGCGGAAGCCCCAGAGTAAAAATGGACATTAACGGATAGGAAAAAATCCACAAGCAGGAAAGTCCCTGCATTTCATATTTAATAAAAATAGACAGGGCGCAAAAAACGCCGAAAATAGCGGTAATGATTATTCCGCTTACGGTAAACGGCATCTCCGTACGCAGCAAAAAAAGATTTAACAGTATCATGGAGCCCAGGGTTATCTGAATAAGTCCGTCTTCTATGTGCCCGTGCCGCATGTCTAAAACGCCCAAGGTTATGATTAGTATGGAAGCAATGGTATAGATAATATTAAGGACTATGAGACGGAGTATCGCGTCCATATCGGTTTCGTACTGAATGCTTGTGTATTTTCCGCTTGTAAGCGTATTAATTAAAAAGTCTCTGAAATTATCCATGATCATTCCACAATGTAATTTTCCTCGGTGTTTTCTTTGTCCGATTCATCTTTATCCAATAACTTTTTCGCGCAGGCAAACGCCACAAGAATTCCCAAAACCAACAGGAGAACCGCAATGCACATTTGAATACCGTCAACCGCCGGATTAAATGTGCCGTTAACATACAGCATGATTTTTTTATATATGCTTATGGAAAGGGACGTATAAGTGACAGCCAGCATGATCACGGTTGGAATTAAAAGCACGGAAAAAAGTCTTTTTGTTTTTTTGAAAAACAGGGTACAGGCAATCAATGTAAGCGCGGCAAGAAGCTGGTTGGCGGCCCCGAACAAGGCCCATATGCTTTGATAACCCATTATCGCCAGAAGATACGCGGGCAACAGGGTAAAGAGCGAAGCGACGGCTCTGTTCTTAAATATTTTTGCCCAAAGTTTATTCTCGTTTTCTTTTTCGTCTACCGAAAAAAGTTCCTGAAAAGAAAGCCGCCCCAGCCGCGCGACCGTATCCAGCGTGGTAAGCACAAACGACGATACCGCCAGCGACACAATTATAAAAGACGCCCCATCGGGCAGGCCAAGCTGGGAAAGAAAACCGGAAACCGCTCTCGCAAAAACAACCGGCGGCGTGTCGCCCGGAAGCTGTCCGTTCCACGCGAGAGAGCCGACCGCGATAAGAGCGAGGATCGCCACCAGAGTTTCGACCAACATCGCGCCGTAAGAAATAGGGAGCATGTGCGTTTCGTTGCTGATCTGTTTGGACGCGGCTCCCGTAGCCACAAGGGAATGAAAACCGGAAATCGCGCCGCAGGCAATAGTTACAAAAAGGGCGGGAAAGAGGAAATTGCCGTTTACAATAAAACCTGTGAACGCGGGAATCCTGATAGCCGGCGCGGTAAAAACAACCCCGATAAACGCCGCCAGCAGCATCGCCAGCAGCAAAAAGGAGTTAAGATAATTGCGCGGCTGCCCCAACGCCCACACAGGAACAACAGAGGCAATGAAGATATAACCGAAAACCATATAGAGCCAAATGGGTTTGTCAAAAAAGACAGGGAAAAACATTCCCCCTACAATGCAGATAATAAGCAGGTCAACGGCGACGATGCCGCTCGCAAGCCCCGAAGCTTTGCGCTTGCGGATAAAGAAACCAAGCCCGATAGCGGCAAAAATAAAAAGGCACGAACTGGAAGCTACCGAAGCGTTTACCGTATTGCGTATTCCCTCGGCGTCGAAACCGGCAAATGTTCCGGCTACAATGTCGGCAAAAGCCGCAGCGATAAGTATAGAAAAAAGCCAGACAAAAATTAAAAAGAGCCGCTTGCCCGCCTTGCCCACATAACGCTCAATTACATAACCTATGGACTTGCCTTTGTTATGCACCGACGTGTAGAGGGCGGCGAAATCGTGCACCGCGCCGAAAAAGACGCTTCCGAATAGCAGCCACAAAAGCGCCGGAACCCAGCCGAACATGGCGGCGATAATGGGACCGTTTATCGGGCCCGCTCCGGCTATGGACGCGAACTCATGGCCAAAAAGCACCGCGGGAGATGTCGGCACATACTCCTGCCCGTCTTCCATTTTACAGGCCGGAGTTTTTCGGGAAGGATCTATCCCCCATTTTCTCGCCAGAAACCTGCCGTACAGCAGATAAGCGAATAAAAGCGTGACTACAGAGATAATCAAAAGTATTAAACCGTTCATTTTGTATATTATAATCTGAAAATTGAGATAATGTGAACTATATAATAAACTTAGCCATTATACCAAAAATGTGATAAACTCCTATCTATGTACACAAGGGAAATACTGGCTCCAAGAGCCTCGCCTATTGAGGACGGCGTTCCTCTTTTTGGGACATGGAACAAAGCTTTTGAAAACGTGGATTTACATGAAATACAAAAACCTTTTAAGTATCCCATGCCGCGCTGGGCAAAGGACTCAAGGATTAAGGAATGGGAAAGTTTCAGCGCCCATGATGATAAATTCATGCTGGAGGCGCTTTTTTGTAATGTAAAAATGTACCGTATGGCTCAAATTCTGCTTTATGACAAGGAAAACGACAAAAAATTCCTTTTTAGGAAGATAAAACCGGGCACGGGCTGGCATCTTCCCCAAAGCCTGGCAAACGCCGCCGTAGACAGCTATTCTTCCGGCTTTTATTTCAGGATTCACACCTGGCTGGACGCGGACACCGTAAGACTGGATATTGATATTGAAGCCGCCCGTAAACGTACTTCCTTAACCGTCCACCTTACCTACAATTTAAGCGGCCAGGACGTTACGCCTATGGCGGTCTCTCTGGGGATATCCGGCCGGCGGAGCATGTACGCCTTTAAAGCGCTTGCCCCCGTACGCGGCGACATAGTTTTCGGAGGACGGCACATCAGATTGAAACAGGACTCCTGTTCCGGGTTTTTCTGCGATTATAAGGGATATTTCCCATACCGTATGCGGACCACAATCTGCTCCGCCATGGGTTTTGACGAAGAAAACAGGCGTTTTGGCTTTAATATTGCCGAAAATCAGAATAGAGACACAAACAAGAATAACGAAAACGCATTATGGTTAAACGGACAATTAACCCCCCTGCCGCCGGTATTGATAACAACGCCGAACGGCAACGAGGCCGATTGGGTTATTCAGGATGTTGAAGGCATGGTGGATTTGACATTTACGCCTAAGGAACAAAACAAAACCTCGATGAATCTGATTCTTACAAAAGCCGAGTTAAATTTCCCAGTAGGATACTATAATGGAATGTTAATGGATTCCGAAGGGAAAAAATTACAAATAAAAAATCTCTTTGGAATAGGGGAAAAACTTTATTTACGGGTGTAATTATGGCAAAGAAAGATAACGCGATTTACGCGCCGGGCGAGCTTAGTAATCTTAGGGATAAATTAGGCGTTAAGGATCATGTCGAAGCAAAGCGCATGGCCGAGGTTCTTGGCGGCGAAGTAGGGACGGAACGAAGCGTCGAGCCGGAAGATCCAAAAAAGAAAACAAGAAAAGAAAGCGCGGACATTAATGTCGGCGGCAGACGCATCCGCAGAGTAGATGTTGCCGGCGACGAGGATGAAACAAACGGAAAACCCAGACCAAGAGTAGACATGTTTCCCGGAGACGATCCTTCGGTACCCGCGAAACTAAGTTACAGGGAGCGGCTTAAAATAGACCAGCTTGCAGGCCAGATGTTTTTTGAAATAAAAACCTCTTTTCAGGTTCTTGTTTCCTTTTTCTCTTTTTTCAGGGAGCCTGTAGATTATGTAAATTCGCGCTTTGTAATCAAGCGGATGAACGATTATTATTTTAAAATTGAAAGGCTTAACGCCTCTGTAAAAAACCTTTTCCCGAAAAACAACACAAAACGCAACAACCAGTTAAAAAGGGCGAATCCGCTTGTATATAAAATCATAGATGTTTTACGAAACTGGAATGTAGAACAAATTTCACAAAACATTTCCGAATTACAGGCGCATCCGCGCACCGTAAGGGTTTCTGATTTTTCCGATATCTTAAAACTTGTCTACAAGCCGCTGTATGTTCTTTCGGATTTAAGCATAGAACAGGTAAAAACCGCTTTTAAATTGGTTTATAAAATCCTTTACATAGAAAGCCCCATGGACGCGAAGGAAAGATATCAGGATATTATCCGCAGCATTATCGCGTCAATCGTGGAAGTACGCAAGGATGTCCAGTACGGACTGTATCCTATGTTAATGAAATTAATTTCCGACCGTTTTATTCCTTATTCGCGTTTCTTTACGGAACGCCGCCGCTGTTTTATGGCTTTCCTGGGCGTTACCGCGGCGGAACAGCTTTCCGGCTCTGAACTTAACATACAGCAGATTGACAGCATGGACGTAAACGCCCTGCAGAAAGCCACAGAAGAAGCCGGCGATGAACAGCCCGAAGAAGGGGAAAAACCGCCTGAAGAAATTGTTCCGGAAGAGGATCCCAACGATCCAAAAGTAATTGAGCGCAAAGCGAAAGAAGATGCCGAAAGGGCGGAACGAAAGGCGCTGGATCACGGGCAGGCGGCGCTGGAAGCCCTTTTCCCGAAAGCCGGCTGGAACAAACTTGAGGAACACCCGGATCTTTATCCGTATTTTGCCAACGTATACAACATGAAACACGGTTTTGAACTGCTCTCTCCCTCGGATCCGCTTCAGCAGATTTCCATAATGATGCACATACTTGACGATCTTTTTATAGGAATGCGTTATGTGAATTTCGGCACGATAATGGGCTCCGACGGCAAAGTGATAAGGTTAAGCGAGGATATGACCGAGATTGTCAACAACTGGCGCGTGTATATAGAAGAAAGCCTCATAAAAGAATATCTGCCGCGTTTGGCGGAATATTGCCGCATACTGGAAAATTCCGAAGGCGGAAGAACATCCCCTTACGCCAAAAAAACCCTGAACGAACTCCATTGGATAAGACGGCTTTTTTTCCTTCCGTATTTTAAATTTGAGTCCATAGGGCCGCCGCCATTTACAAAACAGGATATAGTTCCCATCTATACCCAAATAAGAAAGGTCAGAAAATACCTGACTTCGGTCGCGATAGGCATTGAACAGGGAATGCACGCAGGAGGCGCGGCGGCAAAAGCCCCGTGCGACGGAATTGTCAACCCCTGGGAAACATACAATTTTCAGGTTCCCAACCCCATCTCAAGGCGCATGGATATGATGCTCCCGCCGGAAAGAAAAATTAACGCGACGCTTATTTTCTTTTCGCTGTCGGTGATTACGGTAATGGATTACCTAATAAACAACGAAAACAGCTGGTTCTACATAACCAATTCAGGTCCTCTTTTCAGAAGCGTAAAAGACGAAGGAATAATCCCGATATTCGGCGTAGACGAAAAACTGGACGCGGACAAGATATTTAAGGAATCCTTAAAAAAAGCTTAGGCGTTTTTTCAAGAACTTTAGTTACAAACTTTAGTTTGATTACACCGGCAGTACTTGCACGTCCGTTCCAAGCGCTTTTGCCGCCTGCTCCGCGGCCTTTGTCCCGGCGATAATTACCGAACCTGTCGCGGCTCTTTTCCCAAGCTCGGAAAAAGCCGAAGCAATATCCGCGGCGGAAATTGAAACAAGGCGCTCTATCCTTCTTTTTTTGTAATTGTCATCTATGCCTGCCAGAAAGCGGGTAAAATCAATCTGCCCTTTTTCGCCGCTTGTATTTGGGTACGTCTCCTTCGCATAACACCCGATGATGTTTTTTACAAGCGCGTCTTCATCGCATTTTCCGTTCGCCTTGTTTTTCAAAATTGCGGAAAAAGCGTCAAGCGAGCGCAGGGGGTTGGGGTCGCGGTAGGTCGCGAACGAAACGCAGTTTTCAAGGGTGTTGCTTTGCGCAAACGCGCCGTAAGCTCCGCCCTTCATGCGAATATCCTCCCAAAGCGCCCCTGTCGAAAGCTGGTGCGCCAATACCGTTTCCGCAATTTGTTCTTTAGTGTCAAAAGCCGCCGAGTTCGCCGCACGCGCCGCAAAACCAATTTGCAGGGAGGCAGACGCGTAAACTTCGGCTTTTTCCAAAAACGCCGGAGTACGGGGCAAAGCGGGGCGCGGTTTAGGGGCGCCGAACCTTGCGAACCTTTGCGAAACTTCTTCTTCCGCGGCCTTAAGGGCAAGGCCCGTCATGTTGGCGATTAACCCCGCGCCGGAAATTTTTTCCAGTAAATATTTTAATTTTGCGGAGACTGCCGCAATGTCATACCCGGCAAGGCGGTGGACAAACTCAAGCTGGGAAAGCCCGTTCCATATTTCCTCCGTTTTTCTGTTAATTGAATTGCCCCGTCCCGCCTTGGTGGAGGCGAACCTATGCCCCATAGGCGCAAGACCGGAAGAAACTTCGGTTTTCATTTCCAAAACAAGGTCGGCTATACGGTCATGATCTGAAAAGTCCGTCTCGCAGACAAGGCGCAGGAGAAGATCCAAAGACTGCGGTATTTTTTCGTCCAGGCACTTTAAATTAATGATGAGCCAGTCGCGGCCGGACAAGTCAAGAATACCCGAAGCGGTTTTTAAGAGCTTGTCCGCGCCGGGAACGGCATACCCTGCGTGTAACACCGGGGTTATTCCGCCGACTGTTCTCGCCAGCAAACTTGACACTTCGCCGTAATCCATGCCGGGAAGGCCCACGGAACCGACCGCCCTTGAAAAAAACGGCAGCCACAAATAATCGTCTTCCGATAAAATGTCCACAGGGAAAGCAAAATTTAAATATGTAATGCCGTTTGTGAAAAGATCGTGGCATAAAGCCGGAACACTGCGCAAATCCTCGTGGCGGCGCGGAATAATGTCGTCCTCAACCGCAAGGTCGTTACGCGAAAGATGAGGAATTGTCGCGAGCGCCTTAGGAGAATCGGCTTCGCTTTGGGTTTTTTCCAGCTCTTTTGATTTTTCGATAATTTTTTGACGCGCTTCCTTGCTCATGTTTTTCTCGGTTTCGGCAAGTTTTTGCAAAAGTTTTTCATCCTGTTTTTGCAGGAAATCTTCTTTGGGCTCAAGAATGACAAGGGCGCGGTGCGGGTTATCCAAATAATATTTTTTTATAAGTTTTTCAAAATATTGTTTGTCGGCGGAAATATTTTCTTTTAACTTTGCCAGCAAAGGCAGAACAAGCAGGCCTTCCCAGGGCTTGCAGCCGTGCAGCCATGTGCGCAGGGAGCGGCGCATCCAAACAAGAGAAAACGGCCCTCCGGAACGGCGTATTTCTCTCTGCCCGAATTCAACGGATAAAACAGCCGCTTCTATTTCTTGCGGCGGGATGCCTTCGGCAACAAGCCTGTTCAACTCATCCATGATAAGTTTTTCAACAGTCTGTCCCATCTGCTGTGTATCGCCGCTTACGCCCTTTAAGCCGACGACAAATAAAGCTTCTCTTATTTCGCATTCAAGCCCGGAGACGGGCGTAATGTCCTCTCCGTAACCTGATTCAATTAATTTCCGTGTTAACGGAGAGCCGTCGTGTCCCAATAAAATTTCCGTAAGCACGCTTAACGCGAAACATTCCCCGATATCGGTGACATCGGAGCAAAGCCACGATAAAAATATTGTCGATTTCGCCTCGCCCTCCGCGGGGCAGGGAACGGTAATTTTTTTAGGTTCGTTCCAGCGTTCGGTCTTGTTAACTTCCGAACATTCTTTTCCGCCGTCTATTTTTGAAAAAAACTGATCGTTTAAAAATGAAAGCTGTTTTTCCGTAGGAATGTTCCCCGCAAGGAACACTTTGCAGTTCGCGGGTGAATAGCGTTTAAGGTGAAAATCCTTTAAGCCTTCCCATGACAACTGCGGAATTTCCTCCGGATCGCCGCCTGAGTCAAAAGCGTAAGGAGTGCCCGGCAGCACCGCCTTTACCGACCATGTCGAGGCGAATGAGTCAAGCGAGGAGTAAGCTCCCTTCATCTCATTGTAAACAACTCCGGTGATTGTAAGTTTGCCGTCCTGATACTCGTACCTGTGCCCTTCCTGCATAAAAGTCCATTCGGGGAGCAGGGGCCGGAAGACCGCGTCGCCGTACACGGACATCAAATTAAAATAATCGTGTTCGTTGGTGGAGCTTGCCGGATAAACGGTTTTGTCCGGAAAGGTCATCGCGTTCAAAAAGGTCTGAAGGCTTCCCTGCGCGAGAACCATAAACGCGTCTTTCAGCGGATAATTCCGCGAGCCGCACAGAACCGAGTGTTCAAGAATGTGGGCCGCGCCCGTGTTGTCCTGCGGAAAAGTTTTAAAGGTAAACGAAAAAAGATTTTCGCTGTCGTCGTTCAAAACATGAAAAACTTCCGCGCCGCTTTTTTCGTGCTTTGCCCAAACGCCTACGGCCTGCATTTCGTCCATATCGACTATGTCAAGAATGACAAATCCGCTGTCCAGAACCTGTCCTTTTTTAAGTTCGGTTTTTGGTTTACTCATAAAAAAACATCCTTATCGCTGTAAAGTATAATTTCCCCGTTTTCACGGGCTTTCCTGAACCAAGAAAGAAATTCCCCCGCGGCGGCGTCGCAGTCGCGCTTGGGAACCGCGCCGAGGACTTCAAATTCCTCGCGGATTAATTTCCTGCGCCCCGCCGAGACGCAGGAAAGAATTTTTTCGCAAAACGGCTTTCCCCTGCCCTTCAATAAAATCGCTATCTCCTGATCCGACATCAGCGAAAGCTTGTCCTGTATAGGCCTGTCAACGGTAAGGACTATATCGTCAAGAGTGTAGATTTTTTCTTTAAGGCTTTTTCCTATATCGGGACTGCTCTGCTCCAGTTCGTTGATTATCTTTTCGCCGAAATCATAGTCTCCCTGTTTCAGGATGGCCGCCAGCGTCTGCATTCCGTCTATCTCGATGTCGCCCGCGCCGCCTGAAATATTACGCGCTTTTTCTTTTAACCCCGCCGTTACCTGTTCCAGCACTTCCGGCGAAACTTCTTTTTGATACGCGATGCGCCTGAGAACTTCGGGCTTTATGTCGGACGGAAGTTTGCTTATGGTTTCCGCCGAAAGCTTGGGCGCAAGGCGCGAAAGGATAAGCGCCACCGTCTGCGGCGACTCCGGTTTTAAGAGCATGACAAGCTGTTCCGCGGAAAATTCTTCCAGGAAACTGAAAAGGTTTTCTTTGGAAGCGGGAATCGCCCGGTTTAGAATTTCCTCGCCTTTTTCCGGCCCCTTAGCCGCGTAAAGAATTCTGCGCGCCGCTTCCACGCCGCCCCTTGTTTTTCCCGAAAAAATATAAGGCTTGGAAAAAAGGGAGTGAAACTCCTCAAGGATTTTTTCCCCTTCGTCCGGTTTGATAGTTTTTATAAACGCGATTTCTTTTGATATTTTCTCAACCTGATCCGGATCAAGCGACGCGAGAATCTCCGCCGCCTGCTCGCTGCCGATAAGAATGAGGAATTTTGCCACGCGCCGGTATTTGGACTCAACGGCACTTTCAGTGCCAACACTTTCTGCGCCGGCATTGTTCGTTTTTGCGCCTGAAATGCCGATAGAGACGCCGCCGCTTCTGGTTTTTCTGACAAAGACCGGCTGTGTTTCCTGAACCGGTGGCGGAGGGTTGTTTTTCAAGTTGACGGTCTGTTTGTAGAGATCAGCCCCATGCCGCATTATATTTCCCATATCCCGTATATTGTATTACAATTATCAGATAATTGATAGCCGGAAAGGAGGGCGGATGAAGCCTGCGCCGTTTCTTGTTTTGTTTTTTTGGACCGCATTAAGCGTCTTTTCTCTGGGAAAAAAGCAGTCCGAGCCTTCTTCCAACCTCCTTGGCGAACAGGTAATTGACAGGTCTGAACAGGTTATGAAAGCGCTTCTTGCCGCCTATCCAAGGCAGATAGAGCGCGTAGAATTCCGAAACGGAGACTGGGCTTTGCTGCTGCGCGGCAACTGGTTTTATTACGCCGGCGGCAGGATACTGCCCGAAAACCTTTTGGGAAGCGCCGCAAGCATTAACCCCCAGCCCTTTTACAATTACCAGAAAGAGCTGCCCGTGTGGAAAGCGCCGAGCGCCGAAGAGGCCGCCAGATACAGCGAAATGGCAAATAACAGAAACCAAAATCCCTTGCGCCGTTCCCCTCATTTTTTTGACACACTCTGGCGCATCAACAGCCGCAGCGAAGCGGATCAAAGGGTAAAGACTATCCGTTTTTTGGGAAAATCGGTAAACGTTCATTATTTAATCATGGAGAATCTCGCCCTTGTAGAAGAGCAGATTCTGGCCGCCGCAAAAGATGACCCTCAGGTTCAGGCGTGGGTAAACGGCATTAACTCGCTGGAAGGCTGGACATGGCGGAACATCGCGCAGACCCAATCGCGCTCATTTCACTCCTACGGGCTTGCCGTCGACGTTCTTCCCAAATCGCTGGGCGGCAAGGAAACATACTGGCTTTGGGCGGCGGAAAAAAAACCGGAATGGTGGAATATTTCGTATAACGAGCGCTATCATCCGCCCGCCGCCGTGATAAAGGCGTTTGAAACTTACGGGTTTATCTGGGGCGGCAAGTGGCTGTTTTTTGACACCATGCATTTTGAGTACAGGCCGGAGATTTTGATTTTGGGCGGGATGACGCCGGAGGGGCGGAGGTGAGGGAATGGGAGCGGGGAGTAATTATTAATTATGAATAGGAATAAAATAATATAAAAGGAGTTATATAATTGATATTTTTTGCCATAACACAATTTACAATTTTGTTTATTTTATATTACTTATTATTATGGGTTAATTGGAATAATAAATGCCGAAAATCCGCAAAGGATAATAATCTTAGTAAATATATTACAGGTTTTCTTGTAAAGGTGAATCCTGAAAATAAGGATGAGATAAAAATTATCGGTTGTATTCTGGGAATCAATTTAACAAAATTAGTTTTTGTTAATCATTTTAAAAATGACGCTATAAACATTATTATTGAAATTTCAAATATATGTGAATTCAGTATAACTAATTATGATGAAAATGAATTCAAAAAATATGTTAAAAAATATTCATCTGAAGAAAATGGAATAGTAAAATATATTATTAGAAGCATGACAGGCTTATCCTTCTCAAAAAAAATTCCTAAAATCTTAAAAAACGGAATGATGTGTAAAATAAGTCTTTCTATTGAAGAGGAAAATTATTTCTTTTTTAAAAACACTAAAAAAAATGTTTATAATATTAATGAAATAAAAAAATATATAAAATGAACCTCAACCGAGCCGCAAAGCGGCGAAGGTTCCCCTCTTGATTAAAAATGTTAACTTTTTTTTAAATTTATGGTAAAAATATACCTTTGAGGTATAAAACAAATGAAAGAAATTGAGGCAAATAAAGCGGCATGGGGTTTATTGTCAAAAGACCATTATGACTATTGTAAAAAGGCATTACAGGAAAACAGGCGCTTTTTGAGTAAGATTATTGAAGAAGAATTGGGGGATATTTCCGGTAAAACGATAATTCACCTTCAATGTAACGCCGGCGCCGATACTATCTCGCTCGCCGGAAAAGGAGCAATAGTTACCGGAGTTGATTTAGTTCCCGATAATATACTATACGCGCGGAAAATGGCGCAGGAATTGGGTGTTAATAATATAGACTTCATAGAATCGGACATTATGGACTTTAAGGAAAAACACAACAAAAAATATGACATGGTCTTTACAACAGAAGGGGTATTATGCTGGCTTCCCGATTTTAACAAATGGGCGGAAACTGTAAAGCATTTGCTGAATGAGAACGGTATTTTGTATTTGCTTGACTCTCATCCGTTTTATATGATTTTTGACGAAGAAAAATTAAAGGAAAATAAGCTGGAAATAAAATACCCTTATTTTATCAGAGAGCCTGAATATAATGAGGTAATATTCGGATATTTTTCTGAGAATAAAAAGGGAGATAATTACAATTGGATGTATAAGGTCAGCGATATAATAAATTCATTGGCAAAAGCCGGATTAACAATAGAGTGTTTTAATGAATATGACAGCCTGTATTTCAACGCAGGCGGGATGGAAAACCGCGGTAACGGACATTATCATTTCCCGTTTTTTGACAAAAAACTCCCGTTTACTTTCAGCCTTAAAGCAAGGCTAATTACAAGATAAAATAATAATATATAAAATGATTAAAAATGTTTATGTCGCTAATGAAAAGAAAATTTTTATTTTTTCTTAAAAATGATAAAAAATGTTAAGTATTTATAATTAACTATCTGTATAATTATTTATGAAAATATAATGAATTACATATTACATGAAGAAATTTAAGGGGGTATTTTATGAATAGTCTAAAATTAGGCTGGATATTTCCTGTTTTCGTGCTGCTTGATTTAATTACTGTTATAGGAGTCGGTGTATATCAAGTTAATTCAGAAAAAAACCCGTGGCATTATGATAAAAAACCGATATACAACCGCGATTTTTCAGGAGGCGCCGTTATGGAACCTAAAATAGTTAAAAAACCCGCTATAAATATTGTGGGTTTTGCCAACAAGACAAAATCAAATGAAGGGGAATATTTTAAAGCCATCCCCAAATTCTGGAACGATTATTACACCGACGGCAGACAGGAAAAAATACATAAGGAATTATTCCTTAAAAACCACAAAGAGTACGGAGTTAGTTTTCCCGAAAATCCAGAAAACGGCGAGTTTGATTATGTTATCGGACTTGAAATAAAAAAAGGGCGTGATATTCCAAAAGGCTACCATGTTTATACTATACCGGAAGCCTTGTACGCGGTATTCTCTACGCCCCCTGCCGATGAAGCAAAATTTATATCTTCAGTTCAGGACACATGGAAATACATATTAAATGAATGGTTTCCAAAATCAGGATATGATTTTACCGCTAATGGAGTTAACTTTGAGCTGTATGATGAACGCTGTATGAGGGATACGGATAAGATTGTGGATATTTGTATTCCTGTTGTAAAGAAATGAAGCGGTAATGTGTCCGGCTTAATTAGTCACGCAGTGCGTGACTAATTGTAAAAGCGGCATAAAACTGACCGAGGAAAATCTCTTTTATAATAATGCCGGTTGTAATTCATTCTCAATATTTTTTTGTTTTATTTCAAAATTAAAATATCTATCATCTACAACCTTTCCATTCAAAATAACATAAAATTGTTTATTTAGTCTTTTCATCTCGTTAATATTACCCAGTGTTCCCTTGCTTTTACCATCCCAAATCATTAAGCCGTAATCCGCATCATTCGCCATCGCCTTGTCTTTAACCGTATAGAGCTGTCTGCCTTTTATTTTTTCTGTGTCTACAATTATTTGGTTAGTTTCCCAATCGCCTGCGTTATTACGGATTTTATCACCGGTAAAATAAACAGTGACATCATTATATTTATTCTTTAATAGATACTCTTGTACCAGAAAATCTACGCCTTTGGCATCACCTATTATTATTCTGTAATTTTTTTCAATGATAGAATTTATTTTTTCCAGAGCAAGAGGAGGTAATTGTTTAATACTTATTGAGCCGGAAATAAAAATTTTCATTTAATCAGGTATCCTCGTTTTGGTTAGAGTAAAGACAAATATATTTTTATAGCCGTTTTCAATTAAAATATTTGTCATAGCCATTAGCGTAGAACCGCTGTCAAATACATCATCAAAAAGAAGGATCGTTTTAGATTTATCAAACTGTCCTTCCATACGCAGAGCGTTTTTTATTGTATCATATTTTTCATCAGTGTCAATATTTTTCATTTCTTCAGAATTAGAAGACATAAAAATATCCTGCCGTAATTCTTTATTAAATGTTCTCGCGATTTCCTGGGCAACCAGTATGACCGGTTGTAAACGCCGGAGTTTATTTGAAGGTGGAACCGGAATAATAATGTCGATTTCTTTGACAAAATTTTTAAAATTATCATCGGATGAAATAATATTGATAATGTTTGAAATTTCTTGAAATTTTTGACCAAATTTTAAATTATATAAACATTGCCCTATAGGGCTTCTTTCCGAAAGGAAACGAGGATGTCCATATTGATCATCGCCAATATGTTTACTTCTTAAGGTATGAATGTCAAAAGCATACCCGGCTTTCCATGGACCGGAAATATTAATCATCTATTGTTCTTCTCCGAAGGAATTGCAGAATATTATTGTATTTTGTGACAATTCTTGCATAATTTTCCTCAAGAAGAATTATAACATAAAAGCGTTAAAAAAGGAAGCCCCTTTCTTGTTATAATAAGTCTATTGAGCGCTTTCAAAATCCGCATCGCTCCATTGTTTTTCTCTATTGCTACTATCATAGCTCAATGCTATATTTTCAATATGGATATTATTGATATACTTGTAATTATAAGCTTGGCAATTTTTTATATTTTGTTCCTTGGCAGAACCGTATTGTTATATAAAAAAGGCATTAAAGTATGGGTTATCGGCACAAGTACAAGGAAAATTTCCGAAATAATATTGGAAAAAATATTATTGCCTTTGGCATTATTAATAAGTTTTATTTTTACGATTATTACAGCATTACATATTAAATTACCCGATATAATTTCAAATTATTTAATAAATTTATTCTGGATAAAATATATTGGAATAATGTTTTGTTACATTGGATTAATTATATTTCTTTTTGCGTTAATTTCATTTGGTAAATCATGGAGAATAGGCATAGATGAAAATAATTCAAATGAATTAATAACAAACGGAATGTTCAAATATTCACGGAATCCGATATTTTTGTTTATGGATTTATATTTTACGGGAATAATGTTAATATATCCAAATATAGTTTTTATTTTATTGGCAATAGGTACAATTATAGGGATACATTCGCAGATATTACGGGAAGAGAAATTTTTGTTAAATAAATTTGGAGAAAGATATATTAAATATAAGAATGAAACAAGAAGATATATATAAAAAATGGTAATATTAATAGGCGGGAATTCCTGCGTGGGTAAAACATTATTATCTCAAAAATTAATGGAAAAATATCATATCCCCTATTTGTCAATAGATCATTTAAAAATGGGAATAATCAGGGGTTGTCCCAAATGTAATTTTACAGCGGAATCAAAAGACGAAATAATAACAGAAAAATTATGGCCGATAATTAAAGGCATTATTATGACTAATATTGAAAATAATCAAAATATAATAATTGAAGGTGTCTATTTACCGTATAATTTAGATGATTTTGAAACAGAATATGTTTCTAAAATAATATTTTGTAAAATATGTTTTTCGGAAGAATATATTAAAAAATATTTGGACAGCAAAATAATAAAAAACAAAAATATTATTGAAAACAGAGGATATGATTTTGGTTTTACAATTGAAAAATTTATTGAGGATAATGTACTTACAAAAAAGATGTGTGAGGGTAATAATATTAAATATTTTGAAATAAAAAGGGATTATAAGAAAGAAATTAATAGTGTATTTAAATGGATAGGTAAGGAATTTAAGAAGAGATAAAATGAACCTTATAATATCGTTATACAGGAGAGTAATGTTATTAAAAAAATGGATATAGGGATTTATACATGGTTTGGATTTAGTTATCCCTTTGATAAAAAAATAAAATTAATTAAAAATGCCGGTTTTCATTCAGTTATGACTTGGTGGGGAGATGAATATAATGAAATAAACGGTTCAAAAGAAATGGAACCGGAAATTATTCGGAATAATGATTTAAAACTTGAAAACACACATTTTTCATTTACCGGAATAAATTCAATATGGGAAGATTCGCTTGACGGGCAGGATATATTTAACAAGTATCTTTCGTATATTAATGATTGTAAAACATTTGAAATTCCCGCGGCCGTTATGCATGTTTCAAGCGGAGATAACCCTCCTCCTTACGGTCAATTAGGGCTTGATAGGTTTAAACGGCTTATTGAAAAAGCGGAAAAGAACGGCGTTTTTATCGCCCTTGAAAATTTACGAAAGCTTGAATACCTTGATTTTCTGTTCGATAATATTAAATCCGATAAATTAAAATTTTGCTATGACAGCGGACATAATAATTGTTTTACGCCGAATATTGACTGTTTAAAGAAATATGGAGATAAACTTATCGCATTGCATTTGCACGATAATGACGGTAGATGTGATCAGCATTTACTGCCATTTAACGGCACAATAAACTGGAAACATATAATGGAACAATTAAAAGAAATTAATTACAAAGGCGTATTGGCGTTGGAAATAGACGCGCAATTTATAGATGTTTCACAAGAATTTACCATAGCAGAGTATTTATCTGAAGCAATAAAAAGAGCTTATAAACTTATGGAAAATTAATATTAATTTAATCAATCCGTGGAAAGGTAAAATTCACGTTCAGCCTCATTTCCAACCTTCATCAAAAGAAGGTAATGTGTCCAGCTTAATTGGTCACGCAGTGCGTGACCAATTGGAAAAGTGGCATAAAACTGACAGAGGAAAATCTGTATTGTTAATATCGTATCAACCTAATCCCATTATCCTTACAAAACATTTCCAGCAATTCATCGCCAATATGATACAAAATAGCAAGCGATACTTTCTTTACTTTAAACTTTTTTTTAAAAAGATATTCTCCGACAAGTATTTGACCAATAACCGGACGATTTAATTTTATTTTGATTTCTACCAGTTCAATTTTATGTCTATTCTTTACAATGCTCAAAAAATCATTTTTATTTTTTCCGTATTTCAGTTGCTTCTTATTGACATCATTTTCTATCCTGACAATATCAATTCTTCTGTCGGTACTGTTTTTTGCAATTATTTGATTTCCCACAGATACTTCCGTAAATGATGTGCCGGTATGTTTCAGGCAATAGAGTCTTAATAAATCATTCTCAGATAATTTTTCTTTCCGGTTCATGGTTCAATACCTTATTCAATTCCCCAACGCCTTCCTCTGCTTCTCCACATACCCACCCTGCCCTGCGGAAAGATTGACCAATCGCTGTTTTAACAGGGCTTTTTCTATAGGGTCTAATCCGGGTGTTTTGAGTATATTTTGCAGTCTTGTTCTATGTCCTTTACAGGCGATATGAAAAGCGTCCATAGGGAAACCATTAAAACGATGTTTGCCGCTATGGGGAATAGCTTTGTCAACGCCTTGATAAAGGAATTTATCCTCTACTACTTCGAGGGCAAGAAAAGCATCGTCAAAACTTTGAATGGCTATTGTCAGACTGCTTAAAGAGTCTTTGTCGGTTTTTTCGCAAAATTCAAGTTCCTGTGTGAGGAAGGTATACTCGGCAAGGATTATGGTTTGAGGGTCGGCGGTTGTTTGGGCTTTTTGAAAAGAAGATATAGCTTTAGCTATACCGTCTTCATAATTAATGCGCCCTTCTTGCTCTTTTCCTCTGGTTGCAAAACCTTTACGGCCTGCGTCAATTTGAGTTGCGGCATCTGCAATATCACCTGCTAATGTAATCAGGTCCAAATTCTGCCTCTACTTCCGATAAATTCCAGTTGTAACTGGTAAAAAACTTCATACCGACTTTTTCTTTCATTACTTTTGCTATGTACGGAGGTAAAGGGATTGTCCTTATAAGGCGTGATGCTCCTTCTTCATCTCCGGCTTTCCTCAATTCGGCTGCCCTGCAGCCAATGGCAAGTTTTTCATCAAGGGTCATGGTCTGTGCTTGCGGCATAAATCCCTCCTTATCTCATAATATAACAGACCAACAGCATTTTCAACAACGAATATTTCCCTTTTTCCGAATCACTCCTTATATCATAAAATTTTTGTAATCTGCTACGTACCTCGCTCTGACCGCGACGCAGACGGTGAGCTAAAGCTCACCTCATTTTATCGGCCATGAATGACTTGTCCGGCGCCGGGGCGTATAGAATTAACTCATCTACACCCCTTGACGGGGTGCATTGGCTGCCCCCCCACAGCGACAAAATATATACCACTGGTTATTTGCCCATTTTCAATAAAAAATTGAAAATATACCAATGGGGAAGAAATTAGACGAAAAGCATATTCATCAATTAATCAGCGGCAATATTAAACGCTTACGGGCGCTGCAGAATTTTTCGCAGTTGGATCTCGCGGCCAGTACCGGGCTTACACATAACTTTATTAACGATATTGAAAATTGTAAAAAGGGGATTTCCGCCAAATCTTTGGCAAAGCTTTCCAACGCACTGAATGCCGAGCCGTATCAATTTTTACTGCCCGAGGGCATGCACAACAACGACATGATGATCTATGTGAAGGATTTTAACGACTCGCTTCAGAAAGTTGTCTCCGATCTGACGGGGCAGTATCTGGCAAAAGACAAAAAAAGCAGGTAAAAGACTCCTTTTTCAATATCTTGACTAAATTTCGAATTTTCATCATTTTAAAACCATGAGTCGAGGTCATGCAGCCGGTTTTGTCCTGCCCGGCGAATACCGTAAGCCGGCGGAACGCCTTTTTCCCGAAAAAGGGTACTTGAAGGGGCAGAAACCGGAATTAAAGTCTGTTGCCGCTTTTGCGAAATCCTTGGGGATAGACGTTGATTATCAACGCCTGCTTGCCCTTGATAAAAACAGCGGGGAATTGCAGACATTTATAGAACATTTTCAGAATAATCTGGACCTATTAATACAAAAAACTTGGGTTGAAAAAGCCGAAGAAAGACGCAAAGATCATCTTCAGGATAAAATACCGGTTTTTATGAGCTTTATTGAAAAGGGGGATTATCCAAAGGCATTAGAACAATTCGCTTTGATCCTTGAAGAATTGGCTTTTCTCTTTTTCGGCATCCAAAGCAGCAAGAACGATTTTACCGAATATACTTTCCGCATCGATGCGCAAATGGGGCTTTTTTGGTGGTACGGCGCAAGGCTTTCCATGTTGAAAGATATAAGCGAAACAATCAAAACAGATGATAAAACCTTGTGGGCAATTTTACTCCTTGGCCTGTGTTATCTGACAAATTTTTAAAAGGACAATTATGATTAACGAGAACAACGCCGGCGCGAATCCTGATTCTTCGAATCCTGATTCTTCGAATCCTGATGTTTTGGGAACGGATTTTATCAGCGAATTCATTAAAGAAGATTTGGCGGCGGGAAAATTCAACCATGTGCATACGCGCTTTCCGCCTGAGCCCAACGGCTGGCTGCATATAGGCCACTGTAAGGCGTTTTACATAGACTTTAGCATGGCGGAGCGCTTCGGCGGCAAGTGTAATCTGCGCTTTGACGACACCAATCCGGAAAAAGAGGACATCTCCTACGTTGAGGCGATTAAGCGCGATATTAAATGGATGGGCTATGACTGGGAGGACAGGGAATTTTACGCCTCCGATTATTACGAATACCTGTATGAGTTAGCCGTAAAAATCATCAAAAAAGGAATGGCTTATGTTGATGATTTAACCGATACCGAAATGAGCGAGTACCGCGGGACAGCTGTAAAAGATAAAAACAATATCACCGAACCTTCGGTTCGAGTAACTCCGCCGGGCAGGAACAGCCCTTACAGGGACCGTTCTGTCGAAGTAAATCTTGACCTCTTTGCGAGAATGAGGGCGGGTGAATACCCGGACGGGGCAAAAACTTTGCGGGCAAAAATCGACATGACCCACCCAAACTTAATCATGCGCGATCCTGTCATGTACAGGATACGGCGCGAAACCCATTACCGCACCGGCAATTCGTGGTGCATCTACCCCATGTATGATTTTCAGCATCCGCTTTCCGACGCGAAAGAGGAAATTACCCACTCCCTCTGCTCGCTCGAATACGAAATCCACCGCCCCTTGTACGACTGGTTTATCCGCGAGGCGGAGGTTTTCCCTTCGCGCCAGATTGAATTTGCGCGCCTCAATTTAAGCCGCACCGTTATAAGCAAACGCTGGCTCTTAAAACTTGTGCAGGACAACCGCGTCACGGGCTGGGACGATCCGCGTATGCCCACAATAGCGGGACTCCGCCGCAGAGGTTACACCCCGGAAGCGATACGCAGTTTTGTCTCACAGATTGGAATCGCGAAGACGGACAGCATGGTGGACATCGCCTTCCTTGAATACTGCCTGCGCGAAGACTTGAACAAGCGGGCCTTGCGCGTAATGGCGGTCTTGCGCCCTCTTAAATTGATTATCGAGAATTGGGAAGCCGGAAAGACCGAGGAAATGGAAGCGGTAAACAATCCCGAGGACGATGGCGCGGGCAAGCGCCTTGTGCCCTTCTCCCGCGAACTTTGGATTGAGCGCGAAGATTTTGAGGAAGTCCCTCCCCCTAAATATTACCGGCTCTTCCCCGGCAATTCCGTCCGCCTTAGATACGCGTACATTGTCACCTGCACAGGCTTTGACAAAGACGCGGACGGCAGCATTACAGCCGTGCGCTGCACTTATGATCCCAAAACAAGGGGCGGTAACGCGCCTGACAACAAAAAAATCAAAGGCACAATTCACTGGGTTTCCGCCGCGCATTCCGTACCAATACAGGCGCGTCTCTACGATTATCTTTTCAGCGCGGAAAGACCGATGGAAGTCTCTCCCCGCCCCGATGGCTCTCCCGGCGAATTTACCGACAACTTAAATCCCAATTCGCTTGAAGTTATTGAAAACGCGCAGGGCGAGCCTTCGCTTTCCGATGTTTCGCCGGGCAAGGTTTTCCAATTTGAGCGCCTGGGCTATTTTGTCCGCGACCCGGACACAACGGCGGACGGACAGCCCGTTTTTAACAAGACCATAGGCCTTCGCGACACATGGGCAAAAATCGCTAATAAGAGTTAAATGTAATATCTAAGAAACAGAAGCTTCTTGCGCTTTTTCATAAAACTCAATGGCGCGGTGCTTGAGAAAAGTATCCAACACTCTGGATGAACTTAGTTTTTCAACCGGAATAAAACCGCCCGCCATGTTATCGTGGCCGCCGCCTACTCCGTATCCTTCTACAAGAAACCTGACTAAATCATTGGCCTTTACTTTGTTACTGATACTTCTAACCGAAAGTTTAATTCCTTTATCCTTGACCGCGTAGGCAATAACAATGTTAACGCCGGCAATGCTGATTACAATATCACCCGCGGCGCCCAATAGGGAATCGTTCACATTTTTTAAACGCAGGAATGCAAGTTCGTCATAAATTTCCACGGTCTTAAACGCTTCCGCGTACAAGTCAAGATCATTAACGGAAATCTCATTTCCTTTTAGCTCTACAATCATATCTATATCGGAAAGACGGTAAAGACGGTAGAACATATCTATGTCAAAATCCGAGGCCCCTCTGGTAAGGTTGTCGGTATCCATCAGGATTCCGTAAAGCAGGGCTGTCGCGACGCCTTTTGGGGGTTCAATATTATTTTCAAAAAACCAGTCCGCTATAATGGCGCTGCAGCTTCCCACATCGGGGCGTATATCTTCAAAACGATAACCCATGTTGCCCTTGTATTCATGGTGATCTATAGCAGCCACTTCATCTGTGGGAAGATCGGTAATGTTGGCGTTTCCCTTCTGCGCGTCGATTAACACCGCCCAATCCTCGGTCCCCAGAGTATGGGCGTCGGCGGCGCGCACTATGGGCACGTTGAACATCTCAAGCATTTTAAGGGAATTTGCCTTTTCTATCTCCTGATCATAAACAATCGCGAGTTTTTGTATCCCGCGCTGCGAAAGAAGATAAAACAAGCCAAGGCTGGAGGCAATGGCATCCGGGTCCGGAACATTGTGGGGCTGGATAAAGACTTCGTCCGGCGCGTCTTTCAGAATATCTACCAGTATATCAAGTTTTGTTTGACTCATATAAAAAGTATAGCACAAAGCCCCGCAACAGTATATGTCATTGTTTTTCTTTCTCCATCTCTTTTAACAGCATCTCAATTTTTTTAGCGTTAACCACAGCCTGGCTTTTTGCGTGATTATTGAAGAACAGCTGGACTATTCGAGCATGCTTTAATAACTCTAAAATCGGGTTTACAAAAGTTTTTAATTCCGTATCCGAGTACATATAATCATAACGGGAAACATTATCGCCTTTGTACCACATATCGGAATTGCGCCCGTGAAACCGCATGTAGGCAATATCGCTTGTGCAAACATAATCCAATTTCATTAAATTTTTCAGGTTGGGGCTGTCCGTTATGCACCACCCCGTATTACGCTCACGCAGGGCTTTATATACCTGATCGTTCTGCCATTTAACATTACGCATTTCAACCACAACAGGAACGGGGACCATTTCTTTTAAGAGCAAATCCAGATACAGCCGCTCTTCTTTTTCATAATGAAAACTTTCGGGAAACTGAAACAATGCGCACACCAAAAGATTGTTTGTAAGCAAAGGCTCAAGCGCTTTCTTAAATTCAAAAATCAAAATTTGATATTTACTCCTATCTGCGTATGCGTTAGCATACGACGCGTGAGTCAAATTCTGAAACGCCTTAACGGAAAACCTGACCTTCCCCCCCGACTTATCAATCATCTTTCGCATTTGTTCAGACGTGGGCATACGGTAATAAGTCCCATTCAATTCCAAAGAATTAAAATGCTCCGAATAATATTCCAAAAATCTGGTACGCGCCAGCCTCTCAGGATAAAACCCTCCCTTCCAATCGAGATAATCATACCCGCTAGTCCCAATCAACAATTCCCCCATTTCTACCCTCTCCATATTCCTGTTTCTCGCCCTAATCCTTTTTCCGCTAATAAACCAAAGGCACATCCCTAACAACAGTAGTATACCGCGGCGAAAGAAAATCGCGCCGTAATCCCCAAGCCGCCTCTTTCTCATTGCTAATTGCTAATTGCTCATTGCTCTTTTCTCTCTTCTCATTGCTCATTGCTAATTGCTCCTTGCTAATTGCTCCTTGCTCATTGCTAATTATTCTCCTAACCCCACACGCCAATTTAAGCGTTCCCCTGCCGTACCGGTCATTGATAGAGTCAAATGTTTTCATAAGCGTTTCCAGCTCATCGCTTCTATTATAATTCATTTCAAACAAATCAAACTGATGATTTTCGTTTTTCTCCAAACCAGTAAGCCCTATCATCACCTTTCTGTACTTGTAATTCGGACGGAAAATCCTTCTTACCAGTTCATTGGCGGCCGCTTGTATCTCCGGCAGATACGCGGACAGGCAGGGAAGTTCGGTCGTCATTTGATTAAAGTACGGATCGCCCCCGGCGTACGCGTTAGTCATAAGATAGACGCTCACATACTTGCAGTACAAACCTTCATCCCTGATCCGTTTGACGGCCTCCTGGGTATATTCGGAAAGAGCCGTAATAATTTCGTTTAGTTCGTACACGGGCGATTGAAAACTTCTGGAAACCATGACCACCTGCCGCGGCGCTTCCTCAATTTTTTCGATAACCCGGACTCCGTTAAGTTCCTGCACAGTACGGAATCCGGTAATTGTTAAATGTTTTTTCGCTTTGTGCAGGGGGTAATTTTTGAAATCCAGGGCCGTAATAATTCCGCGCTTTTTCAGGAAAACAGCTTTTGAGGCGCCAACGCCCCAAATATCCTCAACGGGGTAATTTTTTAATTCTTCGTCCTGGTTTAACTTCTTCCAGTCGCAAACGCCGCCGCGCTTTTTCGCGAGTTTGTTGCACATTTTTGCCAGCGTCTTGTTAGGCGCAATCCCAATCGACACGGGAATTCCCGTTTCTTTGGTTACGGTGTTTTTTATCTCTTTCCCAATCTCGGTATAATCGGTATTTTTCCACATAGGGAAAAACAAAAAACTTTCGTCTATAGAGTACACCTCGACATCAGGCGTAAAGCGGCTGTAAATTAAATTCATCCGCGCCGACATATCGGCGTAAAGGGTATAGTTGCTGGAAAAAACGACAACTCCGCTTTTTTCCATATCGCGTCTAACTTTAAAAAACACGTCGCCGCGCTTAAATCCCAGGGCTTTACATTCGGCGTTAAGCGCAACGATTATGCCGTCGTTATTTGACAGTACCGCAATAGGGCTGCGGGACAAATCCGGCCGGAAAACCCTCTCGCAGGCGGCGTAAAAAGAATTGCCGTCAATGTGAAAGATCATAGCCAAAAACCTGTATAGCCGCGGTAACCACCCCGATAATAGCCGTGTCATTTTCAATAGGGACTATGTCGTTTTTGCCGTCCGTAAAAATTTTCCTGCCGTTTTTCAAAGTAAAGAGACGGCACAAAAACCGCCCCTCATGCACAAGCAGGACAAAATCGCCCTTTGCCGCGTTTTTCGACCTGTCCACCACAAGCAATGCCCCGCTATGCAGCCCTAAGGCGTCCATATCGGCGCTTTCCAGCCTGTAGAAATAAGTAGCCGGGGGATTGCGGATTAACAGCCCGTTGAGATCGATAGCGCTGTCCTCGTACCCCTGCGCCGGAGACGCAAAACCGCTGGTCTTCTGACCCATGTCAACTCCTTCCTCCCGCCTTAATTATATACTATACAGGTGTATAGTGTCAAGGCTTAACAAAACATAAAAAAAGAAATATAATGATAAAAACGGAAAAATTTATGAAAAGACTTGTTTTTGTAATAATATTTTCAGGTTTGTTAATAAATGTATTTTCACAAAATTCTCAAATACCCATACTAAATATAAAAGCATATTTAAATAATACCGAAATAGAAGGGCCTGTATATAAAGATTTATATGGAATAAATAATCTTAGTTCGCTTGTAAAATTAACAGGTATTTTTAAACTTTTAGAAGCGGAAGTAAAAATTAACGATAAAACAATAGAAATACGCGGGGAAAAAACAGGAAACATAAAAATTAATTATATAAATCAAAAAAATATTTCCATTTACGGCAGTTTAATAGATGAAGAAGTAAATCAAAATCAGACAAATAATTCAATAATAATAATTAACAATGAATATTTTATACGGATAAGCATGGTTAGATATTTAATAAAAGGAGCGCTGCAAGAAGATAAAGGCAAAGTTATTTTGTATACGAGGGATTATGAAAGGTCGGATATACCTTTAACCTTGAATGACTGTTATACCGCGTTGAACAAAAATTTAGACGAGAAAACAAAGAATGACATTAAAATTTCTTCCGTAAATGAATTGTACAAATATCATTTTAGTTTGGGAATGTGGATAAGAAACAACTGGATTAGGCAGACAAATAACAGGATTACTAAATTATTTATAGATAATGATATAAGGAATCCGGATGAAATGTCTCAAACAATAATAATTGGATATCATTATTATTTAAATGGGATAGAAAAAACGATTATGGACATATATAATGAATAAAATAAACATAAATACAGGATATATAACAATAAAAATTGAAAAATAATTACAATTTATATTGATTTTTTTTAATATTCTTGTTATATTGATACTATGGAGGATATAAATATGAAAAACTTGTTGAAAATTTTAGGCGTAGTCTTGGTTGTGGCATGCTTTCTGGTCTCATGCGAAATAGAGAAAGGCGGAACTATTGAGGTAACCAACGGGCTTAATACGCCAACCTATGTTATCATTGTAAAAGGAATAGATTATGCAGATGCGCTTAAAGATCTTGCCAAAGGCGAAGGAACATTAATAGATACCGGAGCAATGAAATCATTTCATAAAGATAATGATGGAGTTTATACGGTTGTTGCCATACCGCCAGTACTAACATTTATTAAGACAGTTACTCTGACCTTAGGCAAGACTGAAAAGGTAACGGTAAAATAACTTACATGAAATGAAAATGACACTATACGGGCGTATAGTGTCATTTTCTTTATTTTATTATAAACTAACACAATATGAATAATCTCCTTGAAGTAAACAATCTTTGTAAAACATTTAAGGATTTTTCAATAGACTCGCTCTCTTTCAATTTACCCGCCGGAAGCATAATGGGTTTTGTCGGCCAAAACGGCGCGGGAAAAACTACTACAATTCGATTAATACTAAATATGTTAAAAAGGAACGGCGGAACAATCCTTGTTTTCGGCTTGGACAATACAAATAATGATTTGGAAATCAAACAAAATACGGGAGTAATATTTGACGACCTTTTTTTTATGGAAATGTGGAAAATTAACGATGTAGAAAACGCGATAAAGAATTTTTATAGTTTATGGGACAGTAAATTATTCAAACAATATATAAACAAGTTTGGTTTGCCTGTTGATAAAAAAATAAAAGATTTATCCAGGGGAATGAAAATTAAATTAATGATTGCCGCGGCAATGTCCCATAATGCCAAACTTCTTCTTCTTGACGAACCGACCAGCGGCCTTGATCCCGTCGCCAGAAACGAACTTTTGGAAATTTTCAAAGAGTATATATCCGGCGGGGAAAGGAGTATTTTATTTTCCACTCATATCACGTCCGATTTGGAAAAAATAGCCGATTATATTACGTTAATCGATCACGGGAAACTTCTTTATTCGGGCAAAACAAACGGACTAATAAAAGATTATTTTATAGTTAGGGGAAGTCCAGATATTTTATCCGCCGAATTAAAAAGAAAAATAATAGGGTTAACGATAAACCAATCCGTATTTGTCGGCATGGTTAAGTCCTCCATGCAGGAAAATATTCCCAAAGAAATAATAAGCGGCATACCGAGTATTGATGAAATACTTATTTATTTCAGCAAAGGAATAAATAAAGATGAATAGAATATTTCAGGTATTAAAGTTGGATTTTTTAACGGTAAAATCATCTTTATCAAGAATAATAATGATATACATAATTTCGATATTACTTGGGATGTCTACCCAGCCTGTATTGCCGGTTATTTTGATTATGTTTTTCTGCGTATCTTTCAGCGGATTGTCATTTTCATTAATCGAAAAAAACAAATGTGAAAAATTATACGGAATAATTCCGGTTCGCAGGATAGAAGTTGTTATAGGAAGATATTTATACGGATTTTTCACAGGAATAGTAAATCTGGTAATTTCAATTATTTTTTCATTCTTGATAGCGGCATTTACTAATCAACAAATAGATATTTTATTATTATCTTTTTCTATTACAATGGCTTTATGTTATTATAGTTTTGCGGTTAGCATTTCATATCCGATTTTTTATAAATTCGGGTTTTCCAAATCATTTATGTTTATTTCGTTGCCTTTGTATCTTTTAGTTATTGCTGTTACTTTATTGGCTGAGAAAACCAATTTTTTTGATATTGTTAATTTTGATTTACAGTATTTTATTGATCATTATTTTTTGTTTTTTGTACTTGGATTTGTTTTAAGCGTATTTATGTTAATGGTTTCGGCGGGTGTTTCGTATGTTATTTTTAGGAAATCGGAATTGTAGCCGTATATATCTTTATACGTTATTACTTCCACCTCTCCAGCGCCCCCCTCATAAACCCGCGAATATCAATCCCATAAACCTCGCTCAATATCCCCCCGCTCAAAACTTCCTCAATTTTCCCGCTTGCGGCTAACGTCCCGTTATTCAAAACAACCGCAGTATCGCCGAAAAGACGCGCAAGATTAAGATCGTGAAACACGCTGATTAGGGTTTTGTTGTTCTCCTTGACCCACTCTTTTAAGTACTTGAGCAGCTCAATTTGATGTTTTAAGTCCAGGTGATTGCTCGGTTCGTCAAGTAAAATTAAATCAGGGCTTTGCGCTAAAGTTCTTGCGAGAAAAACCCTCTGTAATTCTCCGCCGCTTAGTTCGTCTATCATGCGGTCTTTGTTTTCCCAAATATCAAGTTTTTTCAAAATATTTTCGATAACCTTTCTGTCTTCGGCGGAAAGATTTTTCAAAATAGACTGCGAATACGCGTAACGTCCCATTGATACGGTCTCGTAAACTGTGTAGGGAAAAAACACTTGCGTGCTTTGAGAAAGCAGGGCAATTTTTTTCGCCAGCTCTTTGCGTGAGACGGCGGAAATATCTTCGCCGTTTATTAAAACACTTCCGCGGTAATCAATAATACGCGCTATTGATTTAAGCAAAGTGCTTTTTCCGCTCCCGTTGGGGCCGAGTATGCAAAGGCTTTCTCCCCTCCCCGCCTTAAAACTGATGCTGCGGATAACGTCATCGCTGTCTTTGTTTGCGCCGTTGTACCCGGCGGATAAATCTTTAACTTCCAGCATTTTACACCTGCGCCTTGCGCCGCCGCCTGAAATAAACCCACGCGAAAAACGGCGCGCCGATTAGCGCGGTAATCGCGCCTACGGGAAGTTCTGAGGGAGAGACTACTGTTCTTGCCAACAGATCGGTTAGAACTAACAAAGAGCCGCCCAGGATAAATGACATTGGGATTAAATGTCTGTGATTAGAACCGCAGATTCGGCGCGCCGCGTGAGGGGCTATCAGGTCTACAAAGCCGATAACGCCGGAGAGAGCGACGGCGGCTCCTGTTAAAACGGCGCAGAGAGCGAGCAGTTTTTTTCGCACCGCGCCTGTTTCCACTCCGGAAGATTTTGCCTGTTCGTCGCCGAAGCATAAAATGTCCATTTCTTTTGTGAAGAGGGAAATCCCGGTTATTCCGATGACCAGAAACGGAAGCAAAAGCCATACCGACGTCCAGCCGCGCATGGCAAAGCTGCCCATTTGCCACAGCGCGATACGCCGCAGGTCATCGGAAAAGACGGCGCTCAACATGGTAAGCATCGCGCTTAGGAAAAGCGAGAAAACCATTCCGCACAGTATAATTGTGTTATTCGACATAGCTCTGTCTATCCGCGAAGAAAAAGCGGCGACGCAAAAAACCGCCGCTAACCCGAAGACAAAGCCCGTAAGCGGCAGCGTAAAAGCGCCCAGCAAAGGCAGCGCTATTCCGCTGATTATGATTATTCCCGCGCCCAGAGACGCGCCGGACGAGACTCCCAAAATGTAGGGCGACGCGAGCGGGTTTCGCAGGATAGACTGACAAACAGCGCCGCTTGCAGCAAGGCCGCCTCCGACAAGAAACGCCAGCAGTACGCGGGGGAGCCGTAACTGCCACACTATCGAAACATTTTTCGCGTCTATATCATGAGGAAGCCGCAGATGAAAAATTTTGTGTAAAATGATTAAGACGGTATCGCGCAAACCTATGTTTGAACTGCCCAAAGAGGCGGCGGCGGCAATTATGAAAAGCGAGATAATTGCGCCTATGATGATGCGAGTTCTTTTACTCATCCGGGTATACCACATACGACTCATAAAACTCCGAATATACCACCCGCGACATTTGCCGCAAAGCTAAAATTATACGGCTTGAAGGCCGCACCGAAGAATCGGTATTAATCTGATAAATACGATCATTTTTAACGGCGTTGATATGGTTAAAACCCGGTCGGCTTTTTATTTCAGCGATTGGATCATCAATATAGTTTACATTGGTAAGGATCACGTCGGGATTACGGCTGATAATCGCTTCCGCGCCTGGAGTTACAAGCCAGTTCTCGTCTCCAAAAATATTTTTCGCTCCGATTGTGGTTATCATATCGTCAATGTAACTGCCTTTCCCAAAAGTCATCATATCAGGCGCGGCGGAAATTTCAAAATAAACGGTTGGCCTGTTTCCTGTGTTAGCTGTCACTTGAACCGCTGTTTGCGTTGCAACTTGCGCTATTTCATCAATTTGCGTTTTCATCGTATTTATCAGCTTTTCTCCCTCTTTCTGTACCTGCAAAATATCCGCTATAAACGCAATATCATTGTAAATCTCATCAATACTATCGCTCATGGTAATATACACCACGGAGATTCCCATCTCGCGCAAAAGTTTGAACGGGTCTTCGCCTGTGCCTGTGGGATTATGCCCGCTCGCGATAATTATATCAGGCTCAAGCTTGATAATCACCTCAGCGTCGGGGTAGAAAAAATCCAGCAGCGGCAATCCTTCGGGAATCCCGGTAACATTCGCAGAGTGGCGGTCGATAGCGACAAGTTTATGCGCCTGCCCCAGATCGGTAATTATCTCCGTATTCGACGGCGCGGTGGAGATGATGCGATTTATTTGGCTTTTAATTGTGATTGTCTTGCCGGAGCGGTCGATTATCTCCCGACCTTTGTTAGCTGTACACCCCAAGAAAAATATTAAGATCATTAACCACGAACTAACACGAACCAACACGAACAACGACAAGATTGCGGACGATAAGTTCATATGGTTAGTGTAGTTCGTGGTAAATATTCTTCTTCTATTTATTGTTTTCATTTAATCTCCAAACTAGCGCGTAACCCAATCGTCATCGTAAATCCCGGCATGGGGTAATCTGCAAACGATTCATAGGATTCGTTTAAGATATTTCGCAGTATGGCAAATGCGGTTAGGTTTTTTCCTATTTTCTGGTTTACTGTGGCGTTAAGCAAGAAATACGGTTTTAATTTTGTAAGGTTTGCTCTGTCGTTATAGCGTTCGCTTTCGTAGTGGCCATTAATTATTACTGAACCTGAATCCCAGGGAATTTCAAGAGAGCCGCCAAGAGTGTGCGCGGGACTGTAGGGGATTCTTTTATTGTCAGCAAAATCATAGCCGAAACTTAACAGATAACTTAATAGGTATTGATATGAGACCGAGGGGATAATTTTTTTTACTTTTCCCAGATTAACAGGGATTTCAAAACGCAGTTTGTTGTCCAGGCCGAAAAACATCGCGTCTCCTATATTTTCAGGCCGCCAGATGCCGTTGGCGCCTTGATACCAGTGTATCGAATCTTTTAATCGGTGGGTAAAGAAAACGCTTTCAAAATTAATTAATTGTTTATAACGCCATGATATGCCAATATCCGCTCCCCAGCCGTCTTCGGGTTTCAGGTCGGGGTTGCCGACATTGCTGAAGGCCGCGCCGCTTCCGCTGCCGTCGCTCCAGTACAGTTCTTCAAAGTCGGGAAACTTGAAACTGCGGAAATAGTTGTTTCTGAGAGCAAGCGAATCATTCACATTCCAAAGAAGGCCCAGTTTTGGGACTGCGGTAAAGAGCGCGTCGCCTTTGTTTGTAAACACGGTTTTTACGGAAGGGATTAACATAAATTGTTTTACAGGTTTATATTCCGCGGTCAGGTAGATTCCTCCGTCGTGACGGTCACGGCTGCCAATATCGGTGGAATCAAGATAGATAAAGCGGTAATCGAAGCCGCTTTTAAGCGCCAGCTTGTTACTTGTTTCCCAATTCCAGCGGTTTATTGCCGTAAAGTTCTGTTGATCGTGACGTGAAAAAATATCCGCTGGCGACGTATAATCCCTTCTTGTGAAATGCCATCCCAGTGACGCTTCCATCGAAATATCATTGTGAAAAGTACGGGGCATGTCGAGCATTATATTGTTACGCGAAGAAATATCCCGCTGATTGCCGAAATTGTTTGAAAAGCCCGAGTTGGGTATGTTTTTATCGCCGTAATAAAAGTTCGATGAAAATATTAATTTTGATATATCCCGCAGTTCTTTTGTGACAGATACCGCGCCTCCGGCGTCCCATACTTCGTTGTTGTCCTTACGGCGGGAATAATTGTAGCGGTCTGTGAATAAAAAATGGTTTTGCGCACGGTTTGTGAACGCGTTAGCTGAAATTGAAACGCTTTCTCCCCCGTAAACGGCGGAAACGTCAATTTTCTGGGTATCCGCCAAATCTTCCCAATTCGGGCCCTGTGTTTGTCCGTTTCGACCGCGGTATTCGCCGGGTATTACGCCGGTATTGGAAACGGAAGCGCCCAGCCGCAGACCGGGTTTCTGTTTCTTAACAGTGACAATGTTAATCACTCCGCCCATCGCGCCTGAAACATTAAACTTGGTGTCGGACCCGCCGTAAATTACCTCTATGCGCTCGACCGAGTTAAGATCAATCTGCTCAATGTCAAATTTGCCGTCCGAAGAAGAATTTACCGGCGCTCCGTTGATAAGAAACGCAAGCCGTTTTGAATCAAGTCCGCGCAGGTTAAGAAGAGTCATGTTTCCGTAAGCCCCGTAACCGGTGATGTTAAGAGCAAGCGTATCCCGCAGAAGGGCCGCAATGTCAGGAGCGTTTCGGCGCTCAATTTCATCTTTTTCGATTATTGACATCTGCTGACTGGTTTGAATTGTTCCGGTAACGGTTATGCCTTCCTCGTCATAAAAGGATAGTTCAGCTTCATCTTCGGCAGACTGTCCTTTTACGCTGTTTGGAAAAGAGAGAGAAAATAAAAATAGTACCAAAGCCGGAAAAAATTCCCCGGCTTTGTATATGCCAAAATTCATTTACTTGATATACCCCGTACCCCAATAAGTAACATGGGTATCTACATTGTCAACGGTAAATGTGTTTTTTGCTTCGGCAAGCGTGTCTTTTACGATGAGAGCATAAATTTCATCAATTGCGTTTGCCAGAAACACATGGGTCTCGGTATAATCTTTGTAATATACGCCGATAAATTTACCCGACTGTTCCGGAGTGGTGCTCGTTGTAATTTGTACCAGTAAAACACCGGCGTTTGATGAAAAATCAACAGCTTCCTTAATGCTGCCTTTTATATTTTCACCCGGATATTCTTCACTGTAGTAAGCTGTGTAATACTCAAGCGAAGACGCGGTAATTTTATAACCGCTGCCGTAATCATCCTCCCATTCACCTAACGGAACAAAACCGGTCTCTGTTGTTTTGGGAACCGGATCAGGTTCCGGTTTACAGCCGGTAAACAAGAGCGCCGCTGAAAGACATAACACAGCGGCAAGCGCGAAAAGTTTTCGCGCAGAGAATCGGAAAAGAGTCATAAATCCCCCTTTTCGAAAAAGACAAAAAAAGACCGCTTACGCCGCTAATTAGAGAATAGTATTAGAGTGGTAAAATCGGCTTTTCTCAAGCTCTTCCTCGAAGCTAAGAAAAAATGTTTAACCCCATACAGGGTTAACATATACCAAAGTTTCCTGGCTTGAGGGCAATTTTTCAGTCAACCTTCCCATCCGACCATCTAGTGATCAAACAGTGGTTGAATGTGACTGAATCTTCCCTGTCACAGTTACGGGTTAGCGGGGGATTGGGAACTAAAGTTCCGCACCCCACTTCCTTTGAAGTATACGGGTATAGTTTATATTGATTGGAAGGAATTGTCAATACGAAAAAGCGGTGTCAGGCATTATTTGCGCTGCCCTTTATTTTATTAATCTTTCTATCAGTATGTCTTGCGTATTTCTTCTGGAATCAATAATTATTAATACATTAACAATATTATTATTTATTGTGTATATTATTCTCCATGGAGATTCTATTAGCTGTCTGTAATCTTTTATATTATTTTTTAATAATTCAGGAACATATCCCCCTCTTTCGGGAAAATGTTTTAAGGAATCTATTCTATCCTCAAATTTTTTTAATATTTTTAACGCATTCATCGGATTGTTTTTGGATATATATTTGATAATTTCTCTTAAATCATTTTTTGCGGTTTTATTTATATTTACGGTAAATTGCTTTAATTTATTATCCATTTTCAAGTATTTCCTTTTTTAAATCAGAAAATACTTTTTCGGAAGGTTCAAAATCTCCGTTTTGAATGTCTTTTTCCGCAATTCTTATCAAATGTAATAACGCGAAAGCGTCCTGAGTTTCCTGATATGTTTGAATATCAACTAAAACAGCTTTAGCTTCTCCATTTTGTGTAATAATAATCGGATTTCTCCTGTCAGTGACATATTTCATCATATCAGCGGCATTTGTCTTTACATAAGAGATAGGTTTTATATCAGCAGCCAAATTTACAGCCATAGTTTGCCCCCAGTACTTTTATAATATCAAATAAAGACTGGTCTGTCAATATTAAAATTAATGGAAAGCATTGAAAAAGCGGAGGCACTGTTTGCGCTGCCACGGCTGCGCTACGGATTTATTGCGCCCATTTAGAATGGTAAAACTGTTCGCGGAACGCAAGAAGCTGCTGTTGCAGGCTTTTGCTATCGGGATTGACAAGATACCATTCTTCGCGCAAAATCCAACCCGCGCCGCTACGGAACCATTTGTAGGACTGATGGTAAATGTTGGGAAGGTCTTTGTTTTTTTCAAAGGATGGCGTATACGCGCCGCCGCCTAATTGATCCATAATAATATTATAACATGAAAAGAAATAGGGATCATCCCCTCTTGTACATTGAATTATCGTAACCGTCAAATAAAGCGGTGACAGGCACAACATCGTAAACTTAAGAAAAAGAGTCACCGAATTACACGAATATTTTCGAATAAAAACTGGAATTTTCGTGAATTATTCGTGTTAATTCGTATTATTCGTTGATAATATCCTTAAGTTTATGATGTTATGACAGGCACCATTTGCGCTACCTATTCAACCTTAAACCGAGAAACTTCCCGCAACAAATCATCAATAGCCTCTCGGTTCTTCCCCGTCATATCATTAACATTATTAATCGCTATGTTAATCTGCTCCGAGCCGGTCGCCATTTCGTTCATGCCGCCCGTGATCTCCTGCGTTACTTTTTCAAGGTTGCGGCTTTCATTCATTACTTCCTGGCTGCCGTTAAGCATTTCTTCGGAACCGCCTTTTACCTGACGGGTTAGATCATTTAAACTGCTGACGCTTTGCAGTACCTGCTTGCTTCCTTCTCCCTGCTCTTCCATGGAGTTGCGGATGTTTTCTTCCTGATCCGAAACTGTCTTTACGCTCGAGTCTATCGCCTCGAACCTGTGCAGGACGTTGTCGGTGGAGCTTGTTATTTTCTTGATTGATTCCGATATTTTTTTCAGGACCAAACCTATCGTTTTGGACTGCTCGCCGGAACTTTCAGCCAGTTTGCGGATTTCACCGGCTACTACCGCGAAGCCTTTTCCGGCCTCGCCGGCGTGCGCGGCTTCTATCGCCGCGTTCATCGAAAGAAGGTTGGTCTGGCTGGCGATGTTTTCCATTACCGCGTTAATCTCCAGCAGGCCTTCGGACTCGTGGGCTATTTCTTTTATGTTAGCCGCCACTTCCTGCAAGCCGGTCTTTCCTACCGCGGAGGCTTCCTGTAATGTTTTTACATTGGCGGAGTTGTTGATAAGCGTGTTGGTAACGGAACTGATGTTGGCTACCATTTCTTCAATGGCGGATGACGCCTGGGAAACATTGCGGCTCTGGTTTTCTACATGGCCGTTGAGTTTGTCGATGTTGACGATAACCTGTTCCATAGTCGCGTTGGTTTGGGTAACGCTGGCGCTCTGGTTGATGACGCGGCTCTTGATGCTCTGTATATTGGAGGTAATTTCGTTGATTGCCGCGGCGGTCTCCGTCATGTTGCTGGACAGATCATTACCTATATCCGACAACAATCCCGCCTGCTGTTTAATAAGAAGAACCAGCCCTTTGATTTTCGCGATTGTTTTATTAAAGAACTTGGCAAGATCGCCTACCTCGTCGTCGGTATGGACCACAACGGACTTTGTCAGGTCGCCTTCTCCTTCCGAGATGTCCCTTAGAGTATCCGCAACCTTTACGATAGGGGCTGTAGTGTTGCTCAGAACAAGGTAAATAATTACCACCGCTACTACAATGACTACCCCCGCTATCATAAGGACAAAATTCCTCATGTCGTTTACTTCTTTCATTATGTAAGATTCGACTGAGCCTACCATTACCGACCAATTTGTTTTAGAACTGCCTATGGGTATATTAGCTATGGCTATTTGTATGTTTTCTTTCAGCGTAGGAGCGTAACTGAAACATTCGTATTCGGTTCCGGCTTTAACAGCTTCAAAAGCCTGATTTATATGGGAGCCGAATTGAACTTCCGCTTCAACCATATTTTTTCCTATGCGGTCCGGCCGGTAACTCGCCAAAACATAACCTGTGTTGGTGTAAATCGACAAAGCGGAAACTTCATCGAAATCTTTAATGGTCTGCACTATCCTGGGCTGTATCAGGTTAATATCCAACTGACAGCCTACGGCTCCGACTACATCATTTATCCGCTTATTAATAATGGGGACTACGAGCCTGACGCAAAGGATTTCCTCTCCATTCAAAGTAAAGGGAGTAGGATCGCTCATCCCGACTGTCATCTTGTCGGGGCCGCTAATGTGTTCCATTACCTGGTTAACGACGGCGCTGGTTTGCGGCACTATTGTGCCGGTTTCCTTTCCCAGCGCGTAAGCGAACTGTCCTGTGGGTGTTGAGCCTACCCTGCCTATGCTTCTGGCGTCATTGCCGTCGACGGCGTTAGGTTTCCAGACGGTAAACATGCGGACAAAATCGGGCATGTCCTCAAAAACAGACTTGAGCATGTTTTCGTATTCCGTGCGCCGCGTTAACGGATCTATGTTCTCGTAGAAATTCATTTCGTTTGAAATTGTCTGCAGTACCTGTATATAGCCGTTTATCCTGCCGTCCCAGTACTGGGCGCGCTGCCGCGCCAAATACATGGTTTTCTGCTTGGCAAGAGCCATAGTTATATTGGTTGCGCGGTACAGCTGAATCAGGGCAATGGTGGCCGCTCCGACAATCATAATTGAGATCATTAAAATACTTAATTTAAATTTTATTTTCATATATCAGTTTACCTTGAAGCGCGATACTTCCTTTATCAAGCTGTTAATGGCCTCGCGGTTCTTAACGGTCATCTCGTTTACATTGTTTACCGCTACGTTTACCTGATCCGCTCCTGTTGCCATCTCGTTCATGCCGCCGGTTATTTCCTGCGTTATCCTTTCAAGGTTATGGCTCTCTTTCATTACTTCCTGACTGCCGTTAAGCATTTCTTCGGAGCCGCTCTTTACCTGCTGTGTTATCTCGACTAACCCGCCGGCGCTTTGCAGGAGTTGTTTGCTTCCCGCTTCCTGCTCTTCCATCGCGTTACGGATAATTTCCTCCTGATCCGATACCGTCCTGACTCCTGAGTCAATCGACTCGAATTTGGTCAGTACGTTTTCGGTGGAAGAGGTTATCTTGTCGATAGATTCCTTTATTTTCTTCAAAACGGTGCCTATGGTCTTGGACTGTTCGCTGGAACTTTCCGCCAGTTTGCGGATTTCGTCGGCGACTACGGCGAAGCCTTTGCCCGCTTCTCCGGCGTGCGCCGCTTCTATCGCGGCGTTCATCGAAAGCAGGTTTGTCTGGCTGGCGATGTTTTCCATTACCGAGTTAATTTCCAGCAAGCCTTCGGACTCGCGGGATATTTCCTGAATGTCCGTGGCGACTTCCTGCAAGCCGGTCTTTCCTACTTCGGAGGCTTCTTTTAAGGTTTTAACATTTTCGGCGTTGTTGATAAGAGTTTTGGTAACCGAATTGATATTCGCTACCATTTCCTCAATGGCGGATGACGCCTGAGAAATATTGCGTCCCTGGTTTTCAACATGACCGTTGAGTTTGTTGATGTTTGCGACAACCTGCTCCATAGTAGCGTTGGTTTCCGTAACGCTGGCGCTCTGGTTTATGACTCTGGTCTTGACGCCCTGAACATTGGCGGTGATTTCGTTTATCGCCGCGGCGGTTTCGGTCATATTGCTGGACAGGTCGTTGCCTATATCATTCAATACGCTCGCCTGCTTTTTAATAAGAAGCACAAGGTCTTTGATTTTTCCAAGCGTTTTATTGAAATATTTGGCAAGGTCGCCTACCTCGTCATTGGAAGATATGGCTATAGTCCGCGTTAAGTCGCCTTCGCCTTCGGAAATGTCCTGAAGCGTAGCCGCTACCCTGACAATTGGGGCTGTAGTGTTGTTCAGTACAAGGTAGATAATTACCACCGCCAATACAATGGCTATAGACGCCAGAATAATGACAAAATTTCTTAAAGCGTTGACATCTTTTAAGATGTAACTTTCCGTTGAACCGATCATTACCGACCATGTTGTCGGAGACGCTCCTATGGGAATATTGGCTATTGCCATTACCATGTTTGTATGCAGTTCGGGGTCCATCTCTGTCCCTTCCCATTCTTTCGCGTTTTTAATGGCTGTTTTGACATCGTTTAATTGTTTGCCGTATTGCGTTTCCTCGTCGATTTGCTTTCCTATAAACTCCGGCAGGTAATTCGCCAAAATAAACCCGCTGTCGGTATAAATAACCGCGCTGGTAACTTCATCAAGATCTTTGATGGTCTTCTCTACCAGCGGCTGTATCATGCCTATATCCAACCGACCGATTACGACTCCTACTGTTTGGTTGAGACGTTTGTTGATAATGGGGACGAAGATTGTTACGGCAAAGGTATCCTTTCCCTGATTCTTAATTGCGATCGGGGGACCCATATTGACTACTTTGGAGTTGGGGCCGTCCATTATAGCCATTGCGTCCGGAACAAGTAAACTGGCGCCTTCAGTTATCTGTCCGGTATCCCGTGACATGGTAAAAGCAAATTGTCCTGTGGGGCTTGAGCCAGAGCGGCCTATATTTTGAGCGTCCCGCCCGTCAATGGCGTTAGGCTTCCAGATTGTACCCAGCCGGATAAAATCGGGCGTGTCCTCAAACATACCTTCTATGTTATCTTCAAACTGCTGCCGCCTGTCCGCCACCGGTATACTTTCATAAAAGTTAAAAATATTCGATAAAGCCTGTAACGTGCTTATATAGCCGTTCAAGCGGCCGTCCCAGTACTGGGCCCTCTGGCGCGCAAGATACAGGGTTTTCTCTTTGGCAAGCCTTAAAGTTATGTCGCTGGCCTTCACCAACTCAATTATGGCAAGGCCGCCCGCTACGATCGCTACAATGGCGATCATCATAATGCTCAGTTTGATTTTGATTTTCATTTATTACCTCTAATGAAAAGATTTTACTATAAAATGGCGCAATTATCAAGAGAAAATAGCGAAAATTGGTGAAATTGGTGAAAATTGGTGCCTGTCACTGGGGGCAAAACAAGCACAGCGTAGCTGTGTGGATGAATCATGCGGCACGCCCGAAGCCCCAAAAAAGCCCCATTTTGCCAGCTTAAGCGCGAAGGCTTTAGCCTGAGCGGCGGGCGTTTCGTAGTGTACCCGCCTTATGTGGGTACGCTACCTGTAGCGTAGGTGACTCCCCCAAAAAACAGTTTTTTATTGAAAAATTAACAAAATAACAGTAAAATAACTGAATGAAAACATTATTTGGAAAATTGTTATTATCTTTCGGCGTCATCATCCTTATGATGATCTCTTCGGTTCTGGCTAGTTTTTATCTGGTTTATTCAAGCAGTTATGAAAAACAGATAATAGCGGAAAATTCAGAGCAGACGCTGTATGTGGCGCGATCCCTGCAGTCATTTATCAACGCGGCTTACAAGGCGATTGAAGACCTTGCTTTTAACAACGACGTAATTTCGATGAGTACGCCGAGGCAGGCCCCCGCCCTCGTGGGCACCGCGCAAAGAAACAATTATTTTGAACTTCTCTACGCTCAGGGCATGGACGGAATGCAAACCGGGCGCTCGTCGGGCAATTTGGGCAACAGAAAAGAACGCTGGTGGTTCATCCAAATGGAAAAAATTAAAAAACCCTTTGTCTCGGAATCATATTATTCGGTGGGGACCAATATGCCGGTCACTTCGATTTTTTATCCCATAATGAATGATACGCAGATGATAGGCATTATGGCGGGAGACATAAAACTTTCCGCCCTTCACGATATGGTCGTAGAAATGGCAGTCGAGGGTTCTTATTCATTTATTCTGGACGGCAAGGGCGTAGTCGTAGCGCACCCGGACAGCACCTATCAGTCGGAAATGTACAATTACGCGAAATTCACCAGAACCGTACCCGTAATGGACAAGGACGGGAAGCCCGTGCAGAACGCGCAAGGCAAC